>ULQM01015876.1_pt1 | contig 47591 bp, 32 predicted proteins | sample 1954451 | NCBI WGS metagenome assembly ULQM01 (sample SAMEA4835655, study PRJEB28245) | human gut metagenome | biome: gut microbiome; material: fecal sample | place: Denmark | collected 2008 | reverse complement strand
TGCGCTTTCGCGCTGTCCCGTCCCTCAAGTGCTCGACTATAATAACACAACCGGAGGGACTTGTCAACACTAATTTTCAAAAAATTTTAGATTTTTTTCATTTTATTTGACGCGACCCCGATATCAAAGATGCCTGCGCGGGCACAGAGAACCGCACAGGCATTGATATACAACGGTTTCAGGCCTTTGCGGGCTCTGCCGCTTTCACTGCGCTGTCGAAAAATCCGACGAGATCGCGGAAATATTCGTCGCGGCACTTCTCGTTGTGCAGCTCATGGCGGGCATCTTTATATATATGTATCTCGGCATTGAGTCCGGCTTTCTGATAGCGACGCAGGAGCTTCTTTGCCTTTGACGACTTCGTGCCGCCGATGGGATCCATGTCGCCGCTGAATATACCGATGCGGACATCGGGGCTTATTTTCGCGATGTTTTCTTTTTTATATATCCTGCCGAACGCTTTTATCATGTTCCAATCGAAGTTGACGCTGATATCTATTCCCGCCATCGGGTCATCGATAAACACCTGACGGCGCGCAACATCGCTCGTCACCCACTGGCTCGGACCTTTTTCGCCCTTATAGCGCGCATCGAAAATCATATCGCTGACTGGGTTGACGAACTTCGGGCACCAGTCCTTTGCGAACAGCTCGAGCGGCCAGAGCAGAGCGAGAGCCGCCTGCGCGCCGTCCATATCGGCGGTTCCGCAGAGCGCGACTGCCTTGACGTCAGTCCCCTGCTGGAGAAAATCCTGCGCCAAGAAGCTGCCGTAGCTGTGACCCATAAGCACCTGCGGGAGATGGTAGCGATCCTTGAGCCAATTATAGAAGAAGACAAGGTCTTTGACTGTTTTCTTCTCAATATCGCCGGGATGCCTGCCGCGGTTTTCATCGGTCTCGGTGTTTCCGTGGGCACGGTGATCATCGGCAAAGACTATATAGCCGTGCTCGTTGAACATCTGCGCTGTCTCATGATATCTGCCGGCATATTCGCACATTCCGTGAGAGATCTGGACAACGCCCTTGGGATTCTCCACATCATCCCAGAGATAGCAATGTATCGGGGTCGAATCGAAGCTTCGGATATCCAGCTGCTGCATAAGATTATCTCCTTTGTGTTTTTGACCAAATTATACCAATTGAAGATGTCGGTGTCAATAAAACGGAATACAAAAAGAATATACCCGCTCTCAAAAAGGGCGGATATATACATATATAGTTATTTTATGTTCATCCAGACTCTCATATCGCTCTCGCCTCGATTGGCAAAGGCAAAATACGGAATGAGTCTTATGCGCGTAGGTTCATATTTTATCTCGTCCGCGGGGGCATACAGAGCACCCGCTCCGAGCTTTCTTGTTCCGTCAACATCGAGCGCGGGAATGCCGAAGCCGAGATCGACTGGCTCGGCGTTGAGCTCCGGAGAAACAGCGAGTGAGAATATATCGCCGTTATCGACTCCCTCGGCGCAGTAGACGACGGGGCCGCGCATGACAGCGACCTTGCCCGAGTCCTCATGCACTGAGGGGTCGGCGGAGATAATGACCGGAGACATATCGAAGTCCAGCTCTATCTTAGCGCCGTCCTCGCAGTCAAAGAACAGATAGCCGCCGTTGATGCCGAGATTTTCGGCTCTCTCGGCTCCCGCCGAGCAGTCACGGCACCATGAGGGTATTCTGACGGCAAGCTTAACGGGCGCGCCGCTGACGCGTATTGTCACCGAACCGTCGGACGGGTAGTCCGTCGACTGGGAGATATGCGCCGTGCCGCCGTTTATCGCAACATCCGTATCGCTCTCCATGAACTGATGGACATAGACGGTGTCGCTGTCATATGAATATATATACTTTCCGATGCTCTCGACAAAGCGGGTGACGTTCGGCGGACAGCAGGAGCAATCGAACACCTCGACGCGCTGGGTTATCGGCAGGCGCACTTCATTGCCGCGCCAATATTTTATCCTGCGGTTCAGAATATCTATAGACAGCGGATTTTCATAGAAGAAGCTCTTTCCGTCGAGCGAAGTGCCAGAGAGGAATCCGTTATAGATGACCCGCTCCACGATATCGGCATAGTGCGAATCGACGGCGGTCAGCGACATACGCTGTGCGAACATCGCAAGAGATATTGCGGCGCATGTCTCCGCATAGGCGGTCTCGTTGGGCAGGTCACCGTCAACGGTGAACGCCTCACCGATGCGGGTCGAGCCGATACCGCCCGTGATATACATGCGGTGCTCCGTCATATTTTTGAATATTCTGTTCGCCGCCGCGAGCAATTCTTCGTCGCCGCACTCGTAGGCGATATCAGCCATCGCGCTGTAGAGATAGCAGGCTCTGACGCTGTGACCGACCGCTTCGCTCTGGTCGCGCAGGGGGATTCTGTCCTGGAGATAATCCTCGGACGCAAATCCGCTCGCCTCTCCCCTGTCTTTTTCATTGTTGCCGCGCTTATCTATAAAGAAACGGCTGAGATCGAGCCAGCGCTTTTCGCCCGTGCAGCGATAGAGGCGCACGAGAGCGAGCTCTATCTCGGGATGCCCGGGAGTCGTGAAAGCTGCGGAATCGTCTCTGCGGAAAACATCGTCAATAAGTCCGGCATAGCGGCACATCAGATCAAGGAATCTGCGCTTGCCCGTGGCTTCATAGTAAGCTACCGCCGCTTCGATAAGGTGTCCCGCGCAGTATAATTCGTGGTGGTCACGGTCGGTGAAGCGTTTGCCCGGCTCGACAACGGTATACCAGACATTGAAATATCCGTCGGGGGTCATGTTCCGCTCGATGCGGTCGATAAGATCCTCGACATAGCTTTCAAGCTGCTTGTCATTCTTTCTTTCAAGCACATATGCCGCCGCTTCCATCCACTTCGCCGCATCAGAATCGTAGAAGAAATGCGGGCGGTCGGGCTCGCCCTGCTTCCACTCGCAGCTGAGTGCGGAAAATCTGCAGGTGTCTTCGAATCTGCGTCGCACGCTGTCGAGCGTCACGGACTCGTTGAGCTCAATGCGGTCTTTCCAGAATCCGCCTGTGATATTTACTTTGTCAAACGGTATCGGGTGCTGTTTGTTCATATAATAGTCCTTTCGCGGGATAAAAATTTCAAAAGCCAATATGATTTTCTCGGCTCAACAAGAATACCACAAAATAGTCAAAATTGGTAGGATATTTAAAAAAATTTATGAACAAATCCGCCAACGGATTGAAGATTCATGAAAAATATGCTAATATATTCGTGCTTATAATTTGCACTACTGCGCTTTTGAGGAGGTACTCTTATATGGAGTATAAGCTGAACACAACAAATTACCGCGACTTCAAGGTCATTGAGGACAACAAGCTCGCGGGAAGAGCATATTTTATACCGTATTCAAAAAAGGAGAAGCTTTGCGCCGTCGATCTCAAACATGAGCGCACGGACTCCGACCTTGTCGAGGTTCTCTCCGGCGAGTGGGATTTCAAATATTACAACGATATCTCGCTCATTCCCGAAGTGTTCGATGCATCAGGCGTTGAGTTCGACAAGATACATGTTCCCTCGACATGGCAGCGCACCGGCTACGAACCGCCGGTCTATCTCAACTGTCCCTACGAGTTCGACCTGCCCAACCCGAACGTGCCCGAGCATATGTCCGCCGGAATCTACCGCAAGACTTTCGAAGTGACAAATTCCGACGATGTTCATATTCTGAGCTTTCTCGGCGTTGTTCCGTGCGTTGACCTCTACGTCAACGGAATATATGTCGGCTACAGCGAGGGCGCGCACAATTCGGCGGAGTTCGACATTTCGGAATTTATATACGAGGGCACGAACGAGCTGCTCGCGGTCGTTCACAAATGGTGCTCCGGCACTTATCTCGAATGTCAGGACATGTTCCGTGAGAACGGAATATTCCGCGACGTGCTTCTCTACAGGCTTCCGGCAGTCTACATAAATGATTACTATATCCGCCCGCGCAAGGCAGACGGAAAATGGACGATGGATGTCGAAATCACGCTCGAAGGCAAACTCAACGGCTGCGAAGTCGGGCTCTCACTCGAAAAAGACGGCAAGGTTATCGCCGGAGAGACTGTAAAGGCAGAGCGCCTTACATACATGACATTTGACGATCTTGATGTAACCGAGTGGAATGCGGAGATTCCGACCGTCTACAACGCTTATATAACACTGTATAAGAACGGCGAGGAGCTCATGACGCACAGAAACATCACGGGCTTCAAAACAGTGGAGATAAAGGGTAACACCTTTACATTCAACGGACAGGTCATCAAGTTCAAGGGCGTCAATCATCACGACACAAACGGCAAAACCGGCTATGTCATGACCTTTGATGACTATGAAAAAGACGTAAAACTCATCAAAGAGTATAACGGCAACGCAATACGCACCTCGCACTATCCCCCCGATCCATGTCTGATAGCTCTTGCCGACACATACGGTCTTTATATAGTCGACGAGGCGGATATCGAAACTCACGGCGCATTTTTCGCTCCGCACAATGATATAAACAAGATAAGCCACGATCTCAAGTGGGCTCCGAGATATCTCGACAGAGTCAAGAGAATGTATTACCGCGACAGGAGCCACCCGTGCATCACGATGTGGTCGCTCGGCAACGAGGCGGGCGGCTATGCCTGCCAGGATGTCTGCTACGATTATCTGCACGAGACCTGCCCGGAGATACCCACTCACTACGAGGGTGTTATCCACACAAAGCGCAAGGCTTACGATGTGGTCTCCGACATGTACCCGACACACGCGCAGGTTGAGCGCGTCGGCATGGGCACACAGAGGGGTAAATGGTACAAGACGAAACCCTACTTCCTTTGCGAATATGTCCACGCGATGGGCTTCGGCCCCGGTGCGATGGAGGAATACTGGGACAGTTTCTATAAATACGACAATCTCATGGGCGGCTGCATCTGGGAATGGGCAGATCACGCGGTATATCACGCAGATGGTCCGTATGAATACACCTACGGCGGCGACCACGGCGAGAAGAAACACGACGGCAACTTCTGCGTTGACGGTCTTGTTCATCCCGACCGCACGCCTTCGAGCGGCGCGCTTGAGATGCAGGCGGTCTATCGCCCCGTCAGAGCAAAATACAACCGCGACGGCAGCTTCACTTTTACGAACACAAACCGCTTCCGCAGTTCGGGATATATCACAATCGTCCGCTCGATGACTGTTGATGGCATTGAGGGCGAAGAGAGGGAGCGTTTCTCGCTCGACATTGCGCCCTGCAAGAGCGAAAAGGTGACATTCAAAACAAAGATTCCCGCCGGCTGCGACTGCCGCATGAACTTTGAATATTTCGACGGCGACGCTTTCATCGCACGCGAGCAGGTCATAATAAAGAAAGAGCACAAGAAAGTCGCTCTACCGACCGGCAGCAAATTGGAGTGCAAAGTGGGCAGAAACTCCGCAAAAGTCAGCTTTGACGGCGGCTCGGTGAAATTCGACCTCAAGGCCGGCGAGATAGCGTCCTACAAGCTCGGTGAAAAAGAACTCATTAACCAGTCCCCCGCCGCGCACAAGGGCTTCATCCCGAACATCTTCCGCGCGATGCTCGACAACGACAGAGTTATCATCGCGAAGTGGGAAAAGGCCGGATACGACGACATAAAAGCTATTCCGCATTCAGTGAACTTCTCCTCGGCCAAGCACTCGGCGAAATTCACCGTTGACTTCAACCTCCGCTCGAAGAAGGGCGTTGTTGCAAAGGTCAATCTTAAATACACTGTTGACGCCGCAGGATGCATAAAAGTCGAGACGGTATTCAACTCGAAATCCCAGCAGAGAGCCGCTGCGGCTCTGCCGCGCTTCGGTCTTGTGTTCGAGATGCCGATGAGCTTCGAGAACATCGAATATCTCGGCTACGGTCCCGGTGAAAACATGATCGATTTCAGAGAGCACACGACATTCGGCACATACAGGACCACGGTCAACGATATGGATGAATTCTATATCAAGCCGCAGGATTACGGAGTGCGCACAGGCGTTCGCAAGCTCAGCATCACGGATGCCGACGGCGTCGGACTGATGATCTGCAACCCTGACAGAGATCTCAGCTTCACAGCGAGGCACTTCACGCAGGCTCTGATGCAGCGCTCGATGCACCGCGACGACCTCCACTCCGAGAACACGACGGCAATTGACATCGACGGCTTCCTCAGAGGCACGGGCACCGGCAGCTGCGGTCCCGATGTTCTCCCGCAGTACACAGTTGACGGACGCAAGGAACTTGCATACAGCTTCGTTATTGTCCCGATAAAATAAAGAAGTTCAGCGGAGCGTATAATAAAGCAAGAATCCTACCCACGGGTTTTCCGGTGGGTAGGATTTTTTATATTTATGTGTTGCAAGAGAAGTATTATTTAAAATGTACCTTTGTGAGATAGGTAAATTGGGATTTGTTGCAGAATCTATTAGGCGACCCTGCAAGAGGAGGCGGCTCGGCGTAAGCTGAAACTGAGGGGGGTAGCTCGTCGACGTTCATGATATGATTTGCAGGGTGCATGCCAGTAGAATAGTACAAATCTCACGGGCGGATGATATCCGTCCCTACATGATTGTGCCGATTTGTAATATTGTGATAACCGTTTATCATCGGCAATTACACCTACAAATCCAAATTTGCACATTTTTACCGTACCAGCATTTATAATTTAATATGAACACATCAAATTTTCGCATATTGATACAAAAAATCGGCTGTCGTTTTTATTCGACAGCCGATGATTTTTTATGTTCACTTTTTCATTTGCTCGCGCAGGTGGTTTGAAAGCAGAGCGAGCGACGACGCCATATTCTCGTTCTGGACAAGTATGCCATCCGGGACAACGAGATGAACCGGAGCAAAGTTCCAGATTGCGCGGATGCCGCTTTCAACAAGCAGATCGCATATCTCCTGCGCGCTCGATGCGGGGACGGTGATGATGCCTATATGCACATTCACTTTGCGGCAGAAGCTGCCGAGCTGGGCTATCGGGAATACCGTCTTGCCCTGGAATTCGGTCGGCTCTTCGCAGAGATCGAACGCGGCGATTATATTGAGCCCGTAAGCCTTGAAACCGCTGTAGTTGAGCAGCGCCTTGCCGAGGCTGCCTGCGCCGACTATCACGGCGTTATCGATATCATTATAGCCGAGGAAAGCTTCAAGCTCCGCGATAAGATCCTTGACATTGTAACCGACCTTCGGCTTGCCGGATGAGCTAACGCTCGCGAGATCCTTGCGCACCTGAACATCATTGAGCTGAAGCGCTTCGGCGATAGTTGTAGCGGATATATTTTTCGGTGCATCCTCCGGAAGCCCCTGGATATAGCTCAGGTACATCGGCAGTCTCTGAAGAGTGTGTTTCGAGATATTCGGAGTCATAAAAATTTCACCAACCTGAAAATTATACTTGTACTGCAACTATTGTATCATATTTTTTCAGATAGTTCAAGTAAACTTAGGGGCAAAAAATCGGGGGAGCCGCCCGAAAGCGACTCCCCTTCTCACCTGCCTTTTGAGCAGGATTTCAGTTTTTATTCACAGTCTTAGACCGTGAAAGCAAAGTCGGTAGTATCCCAGACCTGCTTGCCGTTGGCCATATACTTCGCAGTTGCGGTGTAATCGCCTTCGGTGAGCTTAACATTGATGGTCCAGATCTCGCCGTCGCCGTTAGAAGCGATGGAAACACCTATGTCATCTCTGTCATAAGTCCTGGTAGCACCCGAAGCATAGGTTATTCTAACCTTCTTGGCAGTACCGTTGACAGTGACTGCGACAGAATCAGCAGAAACACTAACTGCAGTAACGCTGACAGCCTTTATGGGCTTGGAAGTGATAACCACATCAAATTCAAAGCCGTCAGTCCAGGTCTTGCCATACTTAGCCTTTGCAAGATGTTTACCTTCGGGGATGCTGAGTTTGACGGTCCAGATCTCATAAGCAAGGTCGGCACTGTTAGCGCTGACTTCGTTGCCCTGTGCATCGTAAGACTTGATAGAAACTCTCGGATCGATCCTTATGAATGTGGTTGTTCCACCCTTTCCATAAGCAATCTGGATCTTGCTGGCCTTGCCGTCGACCTTGAATGAGTACTGCTGCTTACCGCCGTAATTCGGGGTGTCGTAGGTTACGTCAACAACTCCCTTAGGCGCGGGTTTGACATCATAAACAACAGTAAATTCATGATCTCCGGTCCATACCTTGCCGTACTTTGCTCTGGCAACATGCTTGCCTTCAGCAATGTTAAGTTTTACAGTCCAAATCTCATAAGCAAGATTTGCACTCTTAGCATCGACTTCGTTACCCTGTGCATCGTAGGACTTGATAGATACTCTCAGATCATACCTTGCACGAGTGGTAGTTCCGCCATTTTCATAGGCAATCTGGATCTTGTCAGCCTTGCCGGAAACCTTGACGAAATATTCCTGCTTGCCACCGTAGTTCGGGGTGTTGTAGGTTACATCAAGGACACCATCAGAAACAGGCTCGGAGGGCTTGGTATCAAACTTAACGGTAAAGTCGTAGCCGTCCTCTTCCCAAGCCTTGTCAAACTTCGCGAGAGCGGTATACTCACCCTCAACGAGATTGACATTCAGGGTCCAAATCTCGCCATCCTCAGTCTTCTCTATCTTCAGAATACCAAACGCATTGACATCGCTTGTCATGGAGGTGTTTCTGTCAAACGTGCGGGTAGTGCCATAAGCGTCAACTATTCTGAGTTTCTGAGGCTCGCCCTTGACCTTGACTGCATACTGATGCATGCCGCCGTAGTTCGGGGTCGCCGGAGTGACGGAGATGATGGAGGAGCCGCTGGCAACAAGAATAGCGTCAAATCTGACATTCTCGATGCCCATAGTTCCGACCTCGGGATCCCAACCGGTGAAGTTGTAACCGTCGACAATCGGATCTGCGGGAGCTGCGATCTGCTCGCCGACCTTCGCGGTAACGGTTGCATGAACTTCGCCGTTTACATAGAAGGTAGCGGTGTAGGTCTCAAGCTCGAGAGCTTTGACTGCATCGTTGATAGCCGTGGTGGCTGCATCAACTTCACCCTGCTGGGTGTACTTCTTGCCGGAAACATCCTTTGCAAGAGCTTCTGCAAGAGCATCTCTGGTCTCGGCAGTGTACTTTCTGTCGTAGTTATCTTCGCCCTGCTTAGCCTGAGCGGCCTTGACTGCTGCATCATATGCAGTGTAGTCAGCGCCTTCCTCGATCCACTGGGAAACGAGGGTCAGGTCGGATGCGGGCATGGTGGCAGGAACTTCGACGTTCCAACCTGCGAAGGTGTAGTGATCCTTGGTGGGCTCTGCGATGTTGAGCTCAGCACCGTAGTAAACCATGGACTCTGCACCGTCAACCGTAAGCTTATACTGGTTACGGCTGTAGTAAACCTTGAGAACAAGGCTGCCGTCAGCTGCGACTGTGCCGGAGAGGACGCTGTCAGCGGCGACCGTGAAGCCCTCACGAGCCTCGGGATCGACGGAGACGGTCGCGTCGGTGGTTGCGGGAACAGTCTTGGTCTCTGCTGCGCCGTACTGTCCGTCAAGGCCCATGACATAAGTCTCAACCTTGTAGGAGACTTCGCCGGCGGAGAACTGAGCGTTGAAGGAAACATTCTCGGTGCCCATGGCTCCGACTTCCTTATCCCAACCGGTGAAGACGAAGCCTTCCTTGGTGGGATTCTCGGGAGCGATGATCTGCTCGCCGACCTTCGTGGGAACGACTCTGTACTCAGCGCCGTCAACATAGAAGGTTGCGTTGTAGGTCATGACCTCGAGAGAGGCAACTGCATCGTTGATAGCCTTGGTGGCTGCATCGACAACAGACTGCTCGGAATACTTCTTGCCGGAAACTTTTTCTGCAAGAGCTGCATCGAGAGCCGCTCTGGACTCTGCGGTGTAGGTCTTATCATAGTCAGTCTCGGCCTTCTTCGCCTGAGCCGCTGCAACTGCCGCATTGTAAGCGGTGTAGTCAGCGTCGTTCTCGCTCCACTGAGAAACGAGGGTCAGGTCGGATGCGGGCATGGTGGCGGGAACATCAACGTTCCAGCCGGTGAAGGTGTAGCCCTTACGCGCTGCCGGGGTGGCAATGTCAAGAGCTGCACCATAGTAAACCATGGACTCTACGCCGTCAACAGTAAGCTTGTACTGGTTACGGGCAAAGTAGACCTTCAGTACGAGGCTGCCGTCGGCTGCGACCTTGCCGCTGACAACATTAGCTGCCGACTCGTCGAAGGTGAAGCCTTCGGCGGCAGTTGTATCTGCAGTGACCTCAGCGTCGGTGGTGCCATAAAGGGTCTTTGTCTCAGCTGCGCCGTAGTTGCCGTTGACATCCATCGTGTAAACCTCGACGGTGTAGGCAATGCCGGACGCCTTTTCGAACTGAGCGGTGAAGGTGATATCCTCAACGCCCATCTTGCCGACTTCCTTATCCCATCCCTTGAAGACATAGCCTTCCTTAGCGGGATCCTTCGGAGCGACGATCTGCTCGCCAACCTTCGTGGGAACGACTTCGTACTGGACGCCGTCGACCGTGAAGATCGCGTTGTAGGTCATAACTTTGAGAGCTGCAACTGCGTCGTTGATAGCCTTGGTAGCTGCATCGACAACAGACTGCTCGGAATACTTCTTGCCGGCGACATCGTTAGCAAGAGCTTCTGCAAGAGCAGCTCTGGTCTCGGCGGTGTAGGTCTTGTCATAATTCTCTTCGCCCTGCTTTGCCTTAGCCGCTGAGACTGCCGCGTTGTAAGCGGAGTAGTCGGCGTCGTTCTCGCTCCACTGGGAAACGAGGGTCAGGTCAGATGCGGGCATGTTGGCGGGAACTTCGACATTCCAGCCGGTGAAGGTGAAGCCCTCTCTTGCTGCCGGAGCGGCAATGTTAAGAGCTGCGCCATAGTAAACATCGGACTCTACGCCGTCAACAGAAAGCTTGTACTGGTTACGGCTGTAGTAGACCTTGAGAACAAGGCTGCTGTCAGCTTCGACTGTGCCGGAAAGGACGCTGTTATCAGCAACCGTGAATCCCTCGCGGGTCTCGGGTGTGACGGAGACGGCTTCGCCTGTGGTTGCGAGAACAGTCTTAACCGTTGCCGCGCCGTAAGCGCCGTTGACATCCATTTCGTAAGTCTCGACCTTGTAGGAGACTGCGCCTGCGGTGAACTGAGCGTTGAAGGAAACATCCTCAGTGCCCATAACGCCGACTGCGGGATCCCAACCGGTGAAGACATAGCCTTCCTTGGCGGGCTCTTCGGGAAGAGCAATCTGCTCGCCGACCTTCGCCTGAACGGTTGCATGAACAGCGCCGTCAACATAGAAGGTAGCGGTGTAGGTCATACGCTCGAGAGCTTTGACTGCATCGTTGATAGCCGTGGTGGCTGCATCAACAACACCCTGCTCGGAGTACTTCTTGCCGGAGACATCGTTAGCAAGAGCTTCTGCAAGAGCCGCTCTGGACTCTGCGGTGTAGGTCTTATCATAGTCAGTCTCGGCCTTCTTCGCCTGAGCCGCTGCGACTGCCGCTTTGTAAGCGGTGTAGTCAGCGCCGTCCTCTGTCCACTTAGCAACGACTGTTACATCGTGTGCGGGCATGGTCTCGGGAAGCGCAGGATCCCAACCTGCGAAGGTGTAGTGCGCCTTGACGGGGTCTGCTACGGAAACAGCCGCGCCATAGTAGAAGGTATACGCAACGCCTTCAGCGGTAAGGGTGTACTGGTTGCGGCTGTAGAATACCTTGAGGACAAGGCTTCCGTCTGCCGCGATAGTGCCGGAAAGAACGCTCTCGTCCGCAACGGTGAAGCCCTCGCGAGCCTCAGGTGCGTAGGTAGCGGTAGAGCCGGTGGTTCCGGTAAGAGTATCGGAGGTAGGCTCGCCGTAAGTGCCGTCGGTGCCCATTACATAGGTGTTGACGGTATAAGCGGTGTTACCTGCCGCTGCGAACACTGCCTCGAAGGTAGCGTCTGCGGTACCCATAACGCCGACGGAGGGTCTCCAACCTGCGAAGGTGTAGCCTTCCTTGGACGGATCCTTGGGAGCGACGATCTGATCGTCAACCTTCGTGGGAACCTTGGCGTACTCTTCGCCGTCGACTGTGAATATTGCGTTGTAGGTCATCTTGTTGAGACCTGCGACTGCGTTGTTGATAGCGGTTGTTGCCGCATCAACTTCACCCTGCTGGGTGTACTTCTTGCCGGAGACATCTGCTGCAAGAGCCGCTGCAAGAGCATTTCTGCTCTCCTCGGTGTATCTTGCTGCGTAGTCGGACTCGGTCTGCTTTGCCTTAGCCGCTGAGACTGCCTTGTTATAGGCGGTGTAGTCAGCGCCGTTCTCGCTCCACTGGGGAACGAGAGTCAGATCCTCTGCAGGCATGGTGGCGGGAACCGCGGGGCTCCAGCCGGTAAAGGTGTAGCCCTCTCTGGGAGCCGGATCGGCTATCTCGAGAGCTGCGCCATAGTAAACCAGGGACTCTACGCTGTCAACAGTAAGCTTGTACTGGTTACGGCTGTAGTAGACCTTCAGGGTAAGGCTGCTGTCAGCTGCGACTTTGCCGGTGAGAACGCTCTCGCCTGCAACCGTGAAGCCCTCGCGGGCGTCGGGAGTAAGAGTTACCTCTTCGCCCGTGGTTGCGGGAACGTTCTTTGTTTCGGCAGCGCCGTACTCACCGTCAAGACCCATGACATAGGTCTCAACCGTGTAGGAGACTTCGCCTGCGGAGAACTTAGCGTCAAATCTAACATCCTCAACGCCCATTACTCCGACCTCGGGATCCCAACCTGTGAAGACATAGCCTGTCTTGGTGGGATCTCCGGGCTTAGCGATCTGCTCGCCGACCTTCGTGGGAACGACTCTGTACTCAGTGCCGTCAACATAGAAGGTTGCGTTGTAGGTCATGAGCTCAAGAGCTGTGACCGCATCGTTGATTGCCTTAGCGGCTGCATCAACTTCACCCTGCTGGGTGTACTTCTTGCCGGAAACATCCTTCGCAAGGGCATCGGCGAGAGCCTGTCTGGACTCTGCGGTGTAGGTCTTGTCGAAGTTTGCTTCTTTCTGCTTAGCTTCAGCCGCTGTCTTAGCCGCGTTGTAAGCGGTGTAGTCAGCGTCGTTCTCGTTCCACTGGGAAACAAGAGTTACATCGGAAGCGGGCATGGTTTCGGGAACATCTCTGTCCCAACCGGCGAAGGTGTAGCCCTCACGAGCTGCCGGCTCGGAAACACTGATGGCTGCGCCGTAATAAACATTGGTCACATTGCCGTCAACAGTAAGCTTGTACTGGTTGCGGCTGTAGTAAACCTTGAGAACAAGGCTGCCGTCAGCCTTGACTTCGCCGGAAAGTACGCTCTCAGCTGCAACCGAGAAGCCCTCACGAGCCTCGGGAGTAACGGAGACGGTCTCGCCGGTAGTAGCGGACTTGTTCTCGGTAGCAGCGTCGCCGTAGTTGCCGTTGACATCCATTACGTATGTCTCGACAGTGTAAGCAACGGTGCCTGCGGAGAATACTGCGTTGAAGGAAAGATCCTCAATGCCCATCGTTCCGACCTCGGGAGTCCATCCGGTGAAGGTGTAACCCTGCTTGGAGGGAGCCTCGGGGGCGACGATCTGCTCGCCGACCTTGGTGGGAACGACTCTGTACTCTTCGCCGTCAACATAGAATGTTGCGTTGTAGGTCATCTTCTCAAGACCCTTAACAGCAGCGTTGATAGCCGCGGTCTGAGCGTCGACAACACCCTGCTCGCTGCGCTTCTTGTTGGAGACGTCAACTGTGAGAGCGGCGTCAAGAGCTTTTCTGGAAGCCTCGGTGTAGGTCTTGTCGTAGTTGGCCTCTGCCTTCTTAGCGTTGGCAGCTGCAACAGCTATGTCATAATCGGTGTAGTCTGCGGGATTCTCGTTCCACTTAGCCGTAAGAGTGATGCTCTGTGCGGGCATGGTGGCGGGAACTTCCTCCACCCAGCCGTCAAATTTAAATCCGGCCTTTTCGGGAGTGGCGGGATTAACTACTGCACCATAATAGCGTTCATCGGGCTTGAGGTCCGTGTTAGCATAAGTTATGGTGTACTTATTGCGTGAATAATAAATGCTAAGGACAAGAGAACCGTCAGCGGCGATAGTGCCGGTAAGGACGCTCTTCGCGGAATCGAGCGAGAAGCCCTCTGCGGGAACTGCGTCGGCGGTTATGTCGGCGGTCGAACCGGTCTCGCCGGCACCCTGATAGGTGCTGTCGGGAGCTGACGGATAAGCGCCGGTGGTGTCCATATTATAAACATTCACGGTGTACTTTGTATCCGTGTTGTTTGCGAACTGAGCTTCGAATGTAGCGTCAGCGTCAAACGTTGCGGGTACATTGCCCCAGCCGACGAAGTGCATGCCGACAGGTGCGGCAGGAGCTTCGATGGAGCTGAGATCAACGGGATCGCCCTGGTTGCCGGTGAGAACCGCGTGAGTCACGCCATTCACGGTGAAGGTGAAGGTGACGGTGACAACGGGGTTAGCAATAAGGCGCTTCCAGTTGTAGATAAGGTTGTTCATAGCTTCTCTGACCTGCGTGCGCATGGTCGTAGAGGCGTTGAACGAGGTCGAAACCTTCTGAGCATAAGCAAATGACTTTGCATATGCTTCCCATCTGTCCGCGTCATACTTGGAGGCATCTGCGGAGTCGATGGTGCACATCCTGATAGCCGCATCGAGGTGCGTCTTGACAGCGGCAAGCTTTATAAGTCTGGGACCCCAAAGCTCGACCTGCTGCTCAGCATAAGCAACATCGATAGCGGATATTGTGGGCATCTGCCAAGCGGCAATCGCGGTCTTCCACGCTGCGTGGTCAGTCTCCCACTGTGCATATGCTTTCTCATACTTCTGCTTCTCGATCAGAGTGGCGTCATCGCCGGGCTTCTCGGGAGCAACAGGCTCCTTGGGAGCTATGGTCGAGTTGTAGAGGTTGAGAGCGCGGTTTCTGGCTTCTTTCCAGCCGTTCCATGTGACAGAATTGAAGTCGTCATAACCGAAGAAGTTATAACCGTCATCCCAATAAACGGCGCCCTCTGCGTTGTCCTTGCCCTGGACTGCCTCAACGGCGGTCTTGAGCGAAGCAACGGAAGCGGAAACCAAATGCGTCTCCAAAGTTTCAACTGCAGAGGCAAGTGCCTTCTGTCTAGCTTCAAATCCTGCAAGGAATTCGCTATTGGTGTAGAGCGCAATCGTACCGGGAAGAAGCGTATATATAGCCGCATTGTTAAGGGCTGTCATATATGCGTCCCAAGCTGCATCCGCGCTGCTGTCATAATCTGTTCTTGCACGATTCTTGCCAGCTTCTATATTGTAGAGCTCAGCAAGTCCGTAATCGTTATAACAGATAATGCGGGTAGCACCATTGTAATTGTCGGTTTTGTTACCCTTCTTTGCCGTAGCAGCCCAATTGATCGTAGTGTCAAAGCCAACTTCAAATTTTGCAATAGAAGCCGTCTCCTCCCAAAGATCAAGGCTTTCATACCCGGCTGAAGCACCAATAATTCCACCCGTGCCTTTTACTGTTCCTGAAGAACTGGCACTCTTAAGATTGCTGCTAAGGCTTCCAAGATTCGCCGCCACATTAGTAATAGTGTGTTCGGTAGTTTTACCCTTGGGCACCTTAAATCTAATAGTCTGTGCCGTTATGGTCTTAAGCGGGTTGGTGTTGTTCTGATTAAACAACAGAAGCTTGGGCGGGCATCTATCGACAGATGCATCTGTCTTATTTGATCCTGTGCTAATTCCGCCGGTATTGTTATCGACATCAGCGCCATCAAGCCTATAAGAATAGAATCTGCAGACCGAAGCATCGTTTGTCAGCTTATTTCCCGCCTCATCGAGGACAAAATAAGATACAGTAAAGACAACCAGCGTATTATTACTGTCGATTCCGCTTATCTTCACCGACCTACTGTCGCCGCCATTGAGTTCCTCATTGGCAGTAAGACCGGATACCGAAAGATCCTTTTGTTTGCTGCCGTCATAGTTATAAGCAACAGCGCTCCAACTATCGATTATATAACGGGGAAGTTTGTCCTGAGTGAAGTTATTGTTCTTATCAGTATAACCTCTGTTAATGCCCTGGCTTCCGTTATAAACCGTGAGATCAAGTTCGCTGCTGTTATTGATTCTCTTTGAACCGGCGATCTCCATTTCCTTGAATTTTGCCTTATCAGTCAGCTTCATAACCTGAGCCACGATGTTGACGATAGGCGGAACAAGCTCTTTCTTGTTGGAATTCAAAGATCCGAGAAGATTTTCGACTATCAAGCTGAGCACAGAGTTCGAAACGATCTCGTTGAGCGAGCCGTAAGTCTTGGTTATCGTTCCCGGAAGAACTGCGTTGAGGATATCGGTAACGAGTCTCACGATGCTCTGCTTGAGAGTCTGAGAGGCGAAGACGCCGGACTCATTCTTAACAAACAGGTCAGAGATGCAGGTCAGATCCTGATCAACGAGCAGTCCGTTGAGGATAGAATAAACAATATCCTTGATGATAGTCTCGCTTCCGCTGTTGGCAAACTTTGCGGGAAGAATAGATTTGTCCAACAGCTTAAAGAAGATATCATCAAGTGCTTTCCATCCGTCAGAGGTATCGATAGCAGTGGTCGGAAGAAGACCCGTGTAATACTGCGGGTCAGCGGCAAGCCACTTAACGGCAGTAGTCAGCATCTTATCCATACCGTCGCCGTAGGTGAGCGCCTTCTTCAGATCGCCCGCGTTGAGGTCGATACCGGGATTGACGTTGTAGGCGACATAATCCGCAAGCATATCAAGGATACCCTGAACAGTCTTGGGATAACCGCTGTAATCTCTTTCGGGAAGGAACTGAGCCATGAGCTGCTTAACAGCCTCCCATGCAACTCCCACAACAGTCGTGACATCCTCGGGGATGTACATATAGCCGACTGATGCGTTAATGACCGAGCGAGCAATGTAGGCAATAAGCTTCTCCTTGCTCATAGCATCGATCTCTTCCGGTGTTGCGATATGCTTCTGCCAATCCGGGAAGAAGTAATCGCCGGTCTCTTTGAGAATGTATCTCGCAACTGCGACAACATTATCGGTGAGCTTTGAATTGTCACCCGAGACCCAACCGTTGTAGTTCTTCAGAAGTCCGTTAACAATGCCGCCGGCAATGTTATTGAGCTCAGCAACAAGAGTGCTGTCCGCGGGGACTGTATAGGTCGAAACCCTGAAGTCCCTGTTGAACAGACCCGCAAGAGTACCTGTGGTATCCTTGTCGATCTCCTGACCGAGCCACTTCATTGTCTGGTCATTGAGCATCGGAACAGCTATATCGTTATAAGCTGTCTGAAGAAGATCCTCGATGAAGTCATATGTAGACTTTGTCGAGTTGAGGTCAACGAGATTTTTGACACTGTCAGGAATCTCTTTAACGCCTGCAAGAGCGTTCTGAATGATGACCTGAAGCATGTCGTCAACATTATTGGAAGCGCTGTAATCCGTATCAGGATACGCCATATTCCAAAGAGCCTCTCTGACTATTTTGGAAACATCAAGATCGATCTTAAGAATACCGTTCAATATTGAACCTAAGTTAAGTCCGTTTTTGTTTCCAACGCCGCCCTTGACAGCTTTTGCAACAAGACCCTTGTTCACAGACAAGAACTCCAGAACCGATTTGATAACCGCAATATCAGCACCGTTTTTCTTCTCATCTCTGCGAGCATCCTTAATGCTAGCTACATCAAGGTCTTTAATATCACCAAGCAAAGGAAGAAGGAATTTTACAGTGGAACCCTCGCGAATGTTATAAATCGAATCTAAAGCATTGTTGATAGACGTAAAGTCATACTTAATACCAACAACTTCATCCTTGAGATTCGTTTTAGCGAGTGCCTTGTCAGCGTAGTCGAGAAGCGCAGACGCATACTGCTCCGTGGTCAGAACCGCAGTGTCAGTAAAGTCGTACTTTGTCAGCGCGTCATCCTTATAAGCCTGGTACGCACTCGCGCCGGCGGTAGCCGATGAGAGTATGAGCAGTGAAGCAAGGATGATTGCTAACAAGCGTTTCATTTTCTTCAAATTTACACCTCCATTTTAAAAATTTCACCATATATCAGAGCATTCCGTCTCCCGCAAATTGACGGAACACATTGGCGACAAAGTCATTTTGCTCTGTTCGGGCAATACAAAGCAAGAGGGTATGATTATCCCCCATGTAAAGAATAACCCTCTGTTCAGCACTTTGTCAATAAGTTTAAAATTTTTTAATCATTTTTGTATAGTTTGCACAACGATTTTTTAATTTTTTATAGTATGCTAACAATACAGATTTGGCAAATATGTTGAAAAATGTAATTTTTGTTTTATATTGCCATTAAAAATGGCGTTTTTATGTTTATCAGGAATTAATAGCCGTTTTTTATGGGTAAAAAATGCACAAAAAATCATGATATTAAAGAATAATATCGTTTATTTACCATATTAATGTTTGTTATAGAAACAAGAAAGCTGTTATTTGCCGACAGTACATAAAAAACTGATTTTTTCGGCTATATTTGTTTTACATATCCGTTATATGAAAAGGCTTATATATAATGTATAGTAACATGGCATCGCGGCAGTGGTTTATCGGGGTAAAAAGCAACACAGATAAGCAGAACAACCGGCTCCGTCACCCCTATACAGACTTCAAAAGCAGGCGAACGAAGTTCGCCGCTACGGTCGATAGAATAAATCTTTGCGAAAACTTTGTGCCGCCGTCGGCGGCAGCGGTGCGTCGAGTCGCCGCACCCTACAAGGTGCATATGCGTAAGATAGTGCAAATTTCGCAGGCGGAAGGCATCTGCCCTACATTTACTGCTTTGAGCGAAGCGCGCTAACCCCTCAGTCGCTTCGTGACAGTTCCACTGCAGGGTAGCCTGTCGGTGTGATTTTGTGCGGACAGTGCATGGGCGGTTGTAGGGGTCGGCGACCTCGACGACCCGTTGACGCGCAAGCGTCACAGTGGTTTTAAGGTGAGCGCAAGCGCAGCAACCAATCAGGCGCTTTATCCACTATACAGGCTTCAAAAGCAGGCGAACAAAGTTCGCCGCTACGGTCGATAGAATAAATCTTTGCGAAAACTTTGTGCCGCCGTCGGCGGCAGCGGTGCGTCGAGTCGCCGCACCCTACAAGGTACAGGGTAATAAATTTAGTGCGAATTTCGTGAAATAAGCTCTCAGTCTCGGCTTCGTCAATCAGGTTTCCCTGCACGAAAGCCTGACAAGCCTATTAATAACACAAAAACCGGCCGTAAAGCAATCGCACTTTACAGCCGGCTTTCGCGGTTTTTTCACTTTTTCTCCTTGCACGCGGCTATTATACTCAGCGCCGAGCAGGCGGCTGTCGCTATCGCCGCGGCGGCGATAAGCTTTTTGATTATATCGAGCCAGCGCATCGAGGTCAGCGCGCAGCTTACGAGCTTCAGGCTCTTTGAAACACTCTGCACAGTATCCATTGCTATCCCCTTTCAGTTTGCCAACAGGACTGCGTGGGCTATCGACGGCACCGTTTCGCCCTGGAGCGGTGAGACTGCCGAGAGCAGCGCGCCCGTTCCGACGAAGAGCACTTTATTGAGCCTGCCCGAACGCATCTCGCTGACGATATGCGAGCAGACCACCGCCGCGCTGCATCCGCAGCCCGAGCCGCCGGAGTTCACATCCTGCTCGTTGAGCCGATAGAGCATCAGTCCGCAGTCGTTGTGGCGGGTCGTGATATCGATATGCTCCTGCTTCCTCATCAGCTCGCGCAGGAGCGTTGAGCCGACATAGCCGAGGTCGCCCGTTAAGATAAGATCGAGATCCTCCGGCTGCGTTTTTGTGTCCTGCAAAAAGGCGGTTATCGTCGAACAAGCAGCGGGCGCCATCGCCGCGCCCATGTTGTTCGCGTCCTTGACTCCGTAGTCGGTTATCCTGCCGAACGTGGCTAATTCAATATGCGGCGACGCTGATTTCCCTATCACGGCGCACCCAGCCGCCGTCGCCGTCCACTGGGCAGTCGGAGGACGCTGACCGCCGTATTCGAGAGGCGTGCGGAACTGTTTTTCCGCCGAGCAGAAGTGCGACGAAGTTGCCGCGGCGGCTATACGCGCCGCACCAGAATCGACGCTCAGCGCCGCCATTGCCAGCGAAAGAGCCATTGTCGAGCACGCGCCGTAAAGCCCGACAAACGGTATGCCGAGATCGCGTGCGCCGAACGCCGAGCCGCTGCACTGGCTGAGCAAATCGCCCGCCATTAGCATATCTATATCGGCGGCCGTCATGCCGGATTTTTCAATAGCCTTCACCACGGCGCGATGCTGAAACGCGCTCTCCGCCTTCTCCCATGTTTTTTCGCCGAATGTGCCGTCGGGTATCACCTCATCAAAACTCCCGCTGAGAGGCCCATCCCCCTCTTTACTGCCGACTATTGCAGCAGACGCTATTATCCCCGGACGGCTGCCGAATTTCAGCGTATATTTTCCAATTCTCTCTGCCATCGGTTCACCCCATTATCCTGAGCGCGATATAATAAATCACGCCGTAGACGACCGCCGCGGCACTGCCATAGACTATGACAGGCCCCGCGACCTTAAACATATTTGCGCCCGTGCCGAGAATCCTGCCCTCGCTCTGAAACTCCATCGCGGGCGAAACGACTGCATTCGCAAAGCCGGTTATCGGCACGAGTGTACCTGCGCCCGCATGACGGGCGATTTTATCGAACACGCCGAGTGCGGTCAGCACGGCGGCAACGACGACAAGAGTACACGGTACAAGGCTCGACACCGTCTTTTCGTCCGCGCCGAGCGACTCATAGAGCATCGAGAATCCCTCGCCTATCGCGCAGATGAGCCCCCCTATCAAAAAAGCTTTCAGCAGGTTCATCAGCTTCGGGCTCGGCGGCGAGGCGCGCTTCGTCATTTTTTCATATTCTTTTCCGGACAGCGACATATTTTCATCTCCCTTGCGTCTATTTTCTGCACGCGCGAAAGAAATATACCGCCGCGAAAATAATTTACAAATGTTGACTTGACTTGATGAACAACATCGCGATAAAATTATAAAAAACACTTGAGGAGCTTTGCAATGGCGCATCTTATCGAAGTCAAGGACGCATATAAAATATACAATCCCGGCGAAAATGAAGTTCACGCGCTCGACGGAGTTTCGCTGACCGTTGACCGCGGAGAATTTCTGATGATCGTCGGTCACTCCGGCTCGGGCAAATCGACGCTGATGAACATGCTCGGTCTGCTCGACATCTGCACGAGCGGCGAATATCTCATTGACGGCAAGGATGTTTCAAACCTGTCGGACGACGAGCTTTCGGAGATACGCAACAAAGAAATAGGCTTCATCTTCCAGGGCTTTAATCTGATTCCGAGCCTTACGGCAAAGGGAAACGTTGAGCTGCCGCTGATATACAGAGGCGTCAAAAAAGAGGAACGCGAGAAGCTCTCGGTCGACGCGCTGCGCCGAGTCGGACTCGAAAAGCGCATGAACCACCTACCCTCACAGATGTCCGGCGGTCAGCAGCAGAGAGTCGCGATAGCCCGCGCAGTTGCCGCGCGCCCGCCGATAATCCTCGCAGACGAACCGACCGGCAACCTTGACTCACACTCCGGCAAAGAGGTCATGAAGATACTCCACGAGCTCAACGACGAGGGGCGCACGATAATCCTCATCACCCACGACAACGAGATCGCCGAAGAGGGAACGCGCGTTGTCAGGATATCCGACGGCAGGATAATCGAAGACCGACCGAGCAACAGAACATAAAAATTTAGCAATGCTTATAAGGCAAAAAATCCTATCCGCGATTGGATAGGATTTTTTGTTGGGCGTGGTGGTGAAATAGACATGAAAAAAGGACTGTCGTTCAGACAGTCCTGATTTTTTATTCATCAGAGAACGTAGATGCGCACGCCTCTGTAGCCCCATGCACAGCACTCCTCATATGTGTTCATATAGAGGTCTACAGTGCAGGAATTTCTCTTTGCAAATCCGCCGGTATCGGCCGCTATGCAGTAGCCGTAGACGAACTTGCCGTCAAGCGAGACGATATAGAGCTCAGTGCCGTAAGGGAACTGCTTGGGATTGACCGCGATGTGTCCGGGCATCGGCTTGCGTCCGGATGCCGTTCCCGTGCCGCCGTAATATGCGGTTGCGGTGCCGTCAACTATTCTCTTGTAGTTCTTGGGCACGCCGTTTGCATCAAGCTGAACGCGCGCAGGAACTTTGAGCTCTGATATCGGCGTATGCGTCTTGAGTCTGATATTCTTGACGCGCTTGACTCTGCCCTTGAGAATGACCTCGGTCACCATCTGCTTGGTTATCTTTTCATTGACGGTCTCGGAAGAGTCGAGGTCGCCGTTGACATATTTGTCTTTATAGGTGACTATCTTCTCGCCGTCCACGCCCTCGACGGAGACCTTTGTCTGGTCAACATAGAGGTCTGGGCTTCTCTTTGTGACTGTGTCGAACGGGATCTTAACTGTCTCGGTACGCTCTTTGTACTCAACACGCAGGACATTTATCTCCATACCGTTGGTGAGCTCCGTATCGAGCGCGGGATCGGTCTCGTCATTCTCGCCGAGCGTGATGCCTGCGCGGGCAACTGCATCTTTGACAGTGCCGGAGGCTATTTGGACATCGTTTGATTTTCCGTCCGCTATAACAGTGACGCCGAACGAACGCTTGATTTCAAGTGTCTTGTCGCTGCTGACGAATTCATTGTCAGCGAGGTTTATCTCGTCGAACTTACCGAGAGCCATGTTGTGCTTCTCGAGCATCTGAGCCGCAGGACCGGCTCCGTTGAGGAAGTGCTCCTCGCCATTGTCGATAACTCTGATGACCTTCGCGCGAAGGACGGTCACTGTGCAGTTCTCGCCGACTTCGAAAGAAGAGGTGTCGAGATAATCATACTTGCCGAGTGACAGGGCGTCCGCGTTATCCTCAACAAATTTTTCAACTGAGTCTGCGCGGGTCGAAACTGTGTAGGCCTTTTTGCCTGCCTCGTTTACGGTGACTTTATAAGTCGCCGCAGCCGCGAATGCCGTTATCGTCACAACAGAGACGATAATCACAAGGGCTGAAACCGTTGCCAGAACTTTGCGTTTTGACATATTTCTCACGGGCAGTTTTGCAAAGAAAGCCTTGATATGCTCTAACATCAGGTAAAACTCCTTTGTTCTTTGCTTTGGGTTCCGTGGGTGTGCTGAGCCGTTTTTGAAACGACTCCTGCTATTATATTGACACAATCGGCATTTGTCAAATTTTTTGAGGCTCTCATTTTGTGCAGTTTGCACAAGAGCGTACTTGCAAATCAAATACGATAACGCTCAAAGTGTGGCACTGACCCTTGAAACCGCCCGTTAAATTGGGAAAAAATGGCTAAACTTTTGTGAAAAGTCCAAAAAGTTACAAATGGTTACAAATCAATGAAAATCCGTAACAAATTCAGCGTTTTAATGTTTTTAAAGAATTATTTTCGAGTCCTCAAACTTGTTTTACCCCTCATCAAACTATACCGGCAAAGAAAAATAAACATGGCTTGTAAACATCTTCGCTTTACATAATTTCACCTGCAAAAAAGACCGAAAAAGTGTAAAGTAAAACGCTTTACACTTTCTTGATAATTATCCGCCGCCGTACCGTCACATCGGCGGAGCTTTCAGCTTGCATTTTTCGACAGATTTTTTGCCCGAAAATGCCCTATATATAAAAGGTATACAGAGCACTTTGCTAAGTACACATTATTGCATATATATGAGCAATATATAAGTGATTTTCAGCGTTAAATATAAAAAACGGCTCCACCGAAGCGAAGCCGTAATTTTAAAAATTCAGGCAGATTACTGCTCGACAGCGTAAACGCTGACTTTCTTGCGATCCTTGCCCATTCTCTCGAACTTGACGTTGCCGTCGACGAGAGCGAAGAGGGTGTCATCAGAACCCTTGCCGACATTGTTGCCGGGATGGATGTGGGTTCCGCGCTGTCTGACAAGGACATTGCCTGCGAGAACGAACTGACCGTCGCCTCTCTTGACGCCGAGTCTCTTGGACTCAGAATCACGGCCGTTCTTGGTCGATCCGCCGCCCTTCTTATGTGCGAAAAGCTGAATATTTATCTTGAGCATTGTGTTACACCTCCGTAATGACTTTGATCTTTTTCGGGTACTGCTTTGAAAGCTCAGTCAGATGCAGTTTCAGTCCATCGAGGACCGCTGCAGCCGAATCATTTTCCTCGCCGACGAAAAACTTCAAGTATCCGTCCTGCTCGGAGATATCGGCGTGAATCTTGATAACATCGGTGACGGTATTCGCCGCCATATAAACTGCGGAAGAAACAGCCGCACAGACTATATCCGTGCCCGCGCTGCCGCCCGCATGACCGCTTATCTCGAATCCCCTGCCGTTTTCGCCTTCAAAAAATACCGCTCTTATCATTGGTTAAGCGTTGATAGCGGAAATTTCCACCTTGGTGTAGGGCTGTCTGTGACCGAGCTTGCGCTTCTCGTTCTTCTTGGGCTTGTAGGTGAAGACGGTGACTTTCTTAGCCTTGCCGTTCTTGAGAACCTTAGCCGAGACAGTGGCTCCTGCGACAGTGGGGGTACCGACAACGACGCCGTCATCCTTGCCGACGACCATGACCTTGTCAAAGGTGATTTCCTGCTCAGGCTCAACGTCCAGCTTCTCGATGAATACGACATCGCCGGCCTGAACCTTATACTGCTTTCCGCCGGTTTCGATAATTGCGTACATCAATATTTACCTTCCTTTTTTAAGACTCGCTATGTGCGGGCGGGATAATCCGCTTCATAGTGCATAGCACTGCCCGAGATATGCGGCATAGGTGATTATATCATATACTGCACCGGGTTGTCAAACATTACGGCAAATTTTTTTGCGGTTTTCCGCAGTTTTTTGCAAGTAAAAAGCTCCCCGGCTAAAAACCGGAGAGCCGACGCTGTTACTGATCCACGCTGTTGTCATAAGGGGGCTGAATATCATCCTCATCGGGCATGACAAGCGCCATTATAACATAAACGAGAAGTCCCGGGAATCCGGTGGTGAAAAGCGAAAGAAGTACAAAAAGTACTCTGACGACCGTCACATCGATGTTGAGATACTCGGCAAGACCCGCGCAGACGCCGCAGATTTTCTTTTCACTCGTCTTTTTATAAAGTTTCTTTCCTGATGCCATGAAAAACCATCCTTTCAAAATGAGTTATTGCGATATCCGCAAAAGCGGTTTTATCTTATATTATTCTGATGCGCCGCTGCTTCGGCGGTGTTTCGCATCAGCATCGCTACCGTCATCGGTCCTACCCCGCCGGGTACGGGCGTTATCGCGCCGGCGATTTTACTGACGCTCTCAAAATCCACATCGCCGCAGAGCTTGCCGTTTTCGTCCCTGTTCATACCGACATCGATGACCGCCGCGCCGGGCTTTACCATATCCGCAGTTATCATCTTCGCCCTGCCGACCGCCGCGATAAGAATATCCGCGTTCGAGGTGAACGAGGCGAGATTTTCCGTCCTTGAATGGCAGACGGTGACGGTGGCGTTCTCTCTGAGCATGAGCATTGCCATGGGCTTGCCGACGATATTGCTTCTGCCGACGATAACGCAGTTTTTGCCCGCGGTCGCTATATTTTCATGATGCAGCATCTCAATTATTCCAGCAGGGGTGCAGGGCAAAAACACATTGCCCCCTGTCACCACCGCGCCGACATTCTGCGGATGGAAGCAATCGACATCCTTTTCGGGCGAGATGCGGCGGATAAGCTCCTCGGAGTCGATATGCTCTGGCACGGGAAGCTGGCAGAGTATGCCGCTGACGGACGAATCCGCATTGAGGTGGTCAATGAGCGCGATGAGCTCCTCCCGCTTCGTATCGGCGGGGAGCGCAAATTCGAGCGACTTTATGCCGACCTTTTCGCAGCTCTTCTTTTTGTTGTTGACATACACACGCGACGCGGGGTCATCACCGACGATTATAACCGCAAGGCACGGCTCAACTCCGCGGCTTTTCAGATATTCCACGCGCTCGCGTACCGAGTCGAGCACCTCTGCGGAAATAAGCTTTCCGTCTATCAGCTTTGCCATCTTATCCACTCTTTCCAATTGATTTATTCCGTTTTTCCGCTGTCTTCGTGCTTCTCCTCTTCGGGAGTCTCCTCGATTTTTTCTTCGGGCTTTTTTTCGGGAGCTTCTTCGGAAACCTCCTCGGACTTCTCCGCGGAAGTCTCCTCGGTCTGCGCCTGCATAGCGGCGGCCTCGTCCGCAAGGCGCTCCTTCTTGGTCTTTACGGCGTCCTCCGGGAAGTAATCCACGCCCTCAATGGGCTTGGGATGCTTCGTATATTTGACTGTGAACACTATATACAGCACAAGGCAGACGAGCATAAGCACGCCCGAGACGACCTGCGAAACTCTTATAGTCGTGTGTGCGATATAGAGGCTGTCGGTTCTGAAGCCCTCGATTATCATTCTGCCCAGCCCGTACCACGCGCCGTAGCCGAGGAAAAGCTGACCGCTGAATTTTCTGAACTTCTTATAGATAACATAGAGGATGAGGAATCCGATGAGGCACCACAGCGACTCATAGAGGAAGGTCGGATGAACGGGCTTATTTGGATCCATGGTTATGCCTTTTTCGGCGAGCAGCTGACTGTCCTGAATTATCGTTGCCGCAATCTTCTTGCTCCACATTCCCCACGGGGCGTCGGTATTCGTGCCGAAGGCCTCCTGATTCATGAAGTTGCCCCAGCGTCCGATTCCCTGACCGATAAGCAGGCTGATGCCGCCCATATCAAGTAGGTTAAGAATATTTATCTTTCTGACCTTGCAGACTATGAACGCGGCGATGAGTCCGCCGATTATTCCTCCGTAGATGGCGAGACCGCCCTGCCAGATCTGCGGTATCTCCGCCGGATGGAGCTTATAATAGTCCCACTGGAATATAACATAGTACGCACGCGCACCGATTATTCCCGCGAGAGTGCCGTAGATGAGCACATCGAGCATCTTATCGAGGCTTATGCGCCACTTGTAGGCCATTCTGCCGCCGAAGAGCGCGGCGAGTATAAAGCCGAAGGCGATAATGACTCCGTAGAACTTGATGCTTATCTCGTTTCCGAAGAGCGAGAACTCGACAAGGGTCGACGGGATGTTGAATCCCCTCTTGATCCATGTGAAATATACGGTCGTGTAATCGGACATAGACATCATCCTCTCATTTAAAACTGTAAAGCAATTCACTTTACATGATTTATACCATTGAATTATCGGTCGAAGCTGATTTCAAAAGTACATTCAGCCGCAAAATCCGATATTTTTCAACGCTTTTCGCGTTTATATGCGATTGGCAAACGCAAAGCAGAAATTTGTCAGATCAGCCTGTAAAGTTATATAACTTTACACATTATTTTGCTTATTCCGCCGCGCTCGCAATTATTTTTCTGAGCGTATCCACGCCCTCGCCGGTCTGCGAAGAGAACGGGACAGTCTCATAATCCGGGAAATCGGCGAGTTCTGTTTTGAACGCTTCAAGGCGCTGAGCGCGCTCGGTTTTGTTGAGCTTGTCTATCTTCGTCAGCGCGATAACTGTTTTGTATCCGCCGGATTTCAGGAAGTTCAGCATGTCGTAGTCATCCTTGCTCGGCTTGTGACGCGAGTCGATGAGCTGGACGACGAGCGCGATATTGCGCTCGGAGCCGAAAAAGCCCTCCATGAGCTCCGCCCAACGCAGCTTCTCGCTCTTTGCCGCCTTGGCATAGCCGTAGCCCGGGAGGTCGACAAAATTCACCTTGTCGCCCTTAAAAAAGTTGACGGTGACAGTCTTTCCCGGTACAGAGCTGACGCGGGCAAGATTCTTGCGATTGAACAGCTTGTTCATCAGCGACGACTTGCCGACATTGGAGCGCCCGGAGAAAACTATCTCGGGCTCGGCAAACCTCTTGAGCTGAGCCGAAGTGCCGTAAGAGCGGTCGAATTCAATGATATCAAATCTCATAAAAACCTCACTGAGTGACGCGGCTTCTGCGTCCGCCTGTTTTATCGTGCGCCGGGATATCGGCGTGTTTGCTGTCTTTAGAGTCATCGTGCGCGTCAACGACCTCGGTAGGCTTGCTGACGGGCAGAAGCGCGACGCTCAGCACCTCATCAACATGGCTGACGGGGACGAACTCGACATTCGCTTTCACCGCATCGTCGACCTCGTCTAGATCGGGCACATTCGCCTTGGGTATGATAACGGTCTTTATGCCGCGTATGTAAGCCGCCATGGACTTCTCCTTGAGTCCGCCTATCGGCAGGACTCTGCCGCGCAAGGTGACTTCGCCGGTCATCGCCACATCTCTTCTGACGGGGGCACCGGTCAGCGCGGAGACGAGCGCCGTGGTCATCGTGACACCCGCGGACGGGCCGTCCTTCGGGACTGCACCCTCGGGGCAATGAATATGTATATCTTTATTTTTATAGAATTTGCTGTCTATTCCGAGCACATCGGCGCGTGAGCGGACATATGACATTGCCGCATGGGCGCTCTCCTTCATCACATCGCCGAGAGAGCCGGTGAGCTCAAGCTTGCCAGTGCCATCGAGCACGGCCGCTTCGACCTCGAGCAGCTCGCCGCCGACGGAAGTCCACGCAAGCCCGTTGACCACGCCGACCTCATCGGAATCCCTGAGCTTCTCTTCCTTGAACTTCGGGTTGCCAAGCAGAGCTTGAAGATCGCTTTCTTTGACGCTTATCTTCTCCTCGCCCTCGGCTATACGCTTGGCGGCCTTGCGGCAGACGGAGGCTATGAGCTGTTCGAGCCTTCTGACGCCCGCCTCGCGGGTGTAGCCGTCAATCATATTTCTTATCGCGCCGTCCGTGAAGCGGAGCTGACGCGCGGTGAGTCCGTGTTTCTTGAGCTGTTTGGGGATAAGATGCTTCTTGGCGATATGGAACTTCTCTTCCGCCGTGTAGCTGCCGAGCTCAATGACCTCCATGCGGTCATAGAGCGGCGCGGGGATATTAGAAGCGACGTTCGCCGTGGTTATGAACAGCACCTTGCTCAAATCATAGGGAATCTCAAGATAATTGTCCCTGAACGCATAGTTCTGTTCGGAATCGAGCACTTCAAGCAGCGCGGAGGACGGATCGCCCTTGTAGTCGCTGCCGAGCTTGTCGACCTCATCGAGCAGAATGAGCGGATTCGAGCTGCCCGCCTGCTGAATAGCGGCAATTATTCTGCCGGGCATTGAGCCAATATATGTCTTTCTGTGGCCGCGTATCTCAGCCTCGTCATGGACGCCGCCGAGAGATATGCGGGCATATTTTCTGCCCATAGCGCGGGCGACCGACTTTGCGACCGAGGTCTTGCCGACTCCGGGAGGGCCGACGAGGCAGATTATCTGGCCGCCGACATCGGGCGCAAGCGAACGCACAGCCATGAATTCGAGTATGCGTTCCTTGACCTTTTTGAGTCCGTAGTGATCCGCCTCAAGTATCTTGTGGGCGCGGGTAAGGTCGAGGTTATCTTTTGTATATTTGCCCCAGGGGAGTTCAAGGCAGGTCTCAAGATAGTTCCTGCTCACCGCCGCCTCGGGCGACTGAACCGCGTAGCGTTCGAGCCTGTCGCACTCGCGCAGAAGCTTCTCTTTTGACGCATCGTCAACGGGCAGAGCCGCGATTTTGTCGCGGAACTCCTGAATCTCCTCCTCGGGAGACACGCCGTTGTTGAGCTGGGACGAAATCACTTTGAGCTGCTCGCGAAGATAGTATTCGCGCTGGCTGTCGTCCATCTGCTTCTGCACCATCTCCTGAATCTCGTCCTCATATTCGAGCAGACGGGATTCTTTGAGCAGGAGCACGCAGAGCTTTTCAAGGCGCTTTATCGGGTCGAGCTCTTCGAGAACAGACTGCCTGTCCGAGAATTCGAGAGCTATATTGCCGGCGATGAAATCCGCCATGTCGCCGGGATGATCGAATCCAAGCACAGCGAGCACGACATCGGGAGAGAGCTGGGGCGCACTCTGCGCATAGCCCTCGAAGATGCTCTTTGCGCTTCTGATGAGCGCCTGACCGTACTCGTTTTCTCTGTCATATTTGCGTATTGCGCAGGCTCTTATCGCGCCGACAAGGTGCGGCTCGGACGAGACGATTCCATTCAGGCGTGCGCGGTACATGCCCTTGACGGACACGCGCACTATATCCCCTTCGCCCGGGAGCTTCGCGACGCGCGAAACAGTCGCGACAACGCCGAGCTTATAGAGATCGTTGAAATCGGGATCGTCGACCGCTATATCTTTCTGCGCGGTCAGGAAAATTTTTCTGTCGCCCGCGAGCGCCGCTTTCAGCGCATCTATAGATTTTTCTCTGCCAACATCAAAATGCACCTGCATGCCGGGGAACACCACAAGACCTCGCAGCGCAACGGTCGGCATAAGCAGAGCCGCAGATTCAAATTTATCTTCCATAATATATCTTCCTTTTTCGTTGATATGCCGCCGAAAAGCGGCTTTCCCCGTCTTTAAATCGTAAACGCTTTATCTGTTTATTATACTTCATATTACCCGCTCCGTCAACAGACAGAGCCGACGGGAATATGTAAAATAAAGGACACAGACGGTTTGATTATATAAAAACGCGACCGGAGCGGTGCGTGCCGTTCCGGTCTGAGAAATTATTTCTTCTTTTTGCCAAAGAATCCGCGCTTCTCATCAGGGGTGACATCGCTGTAGCCCATGGTATCCTTGAAGTTTTTGAGTGCCTCGCGCTGAGGCGCAGTCAGATCCTTCGGGACTTCGACGATTATGCGTATATACTGATCGCCTCTGCCGCGCGAATTGAGATACTGAATGCCCTTGCCCTTGAGGGACATGACGGTGCCGGGCTGAGTACCGGCAGGCAGGTCGAACTTGACCTTGCCGTCAATGGTAGGCACCATGATGCTGTCGCCCAGAGCCGCCTGGACAAAGTTTACCTTGCAGTCATACCAGATGTTATAGCCCTCGCGTTCAAAGAACGGGTGCGGTCTGACGAACACGGACACATGAAGATCGCCGGAGGGACCTCCGTTCGAGCCCATACTGCCCTCGCCGCGCACGGAGATGACCTGTCTGTCGTCGATACCGGCGGGGATATTCACCTCGAGTTCACGGCGCTTGGACACTCGTCCGCCGCCGCGGCACTTCTGGCACGGCTTCTCGACAATTTTGCCTTTGCCGCCGCACCTGGTACAGGTCTTAGTGGTCGAAATAACACCGAACGGTGTTCTCTGCTGGACATTCACCTGACCTCTGCCGCCGCAGTCGGGGCAGGTCTTGGTGGTCGAGCCCTTCTGGGCGCCCGAGCCGCCGCAGTCGGGACAGGTCTCGATGCGGTGTATCTCTATCTTGCGTTTGCAGCCCTTCGCCGCCTCTTCAAATGAAATGGTGACGCGCGCCTGAACGTCGTCGCCGCGCCTCGGGGCGTTGGGGTCGGAGCGTCCGCCGCCGAAGCCGCCGAAACCTCCGCCGCCTCCGAAGAAGCTGCCGAAAATATCTCCTAAATCGAAGTCAACTCCGCCGGAGCCTGTGCCCCAGCCGCCTGCGCCGCCGCCCGCACCGAAGTTCGGATCGACGCCGGCATGGCCGAACTGGTCGTACCTGCCGCGCTTATCCTTATCGGAGAGCACCTCGTAGGCCTCGTTGACCTCCTTAAATTTCGCCTCGGCGTCAGCGTCACCGGGGTTGAGATCGGGATGATACTGCTTCGCCTTCTGACGGTATGCTTTTTTTATCTCGTCCTCAGTGGCATTTTTGCTGACCCCGAGCACCTCGTAAAAATCTCTTTTATCAGCCAAGGGAAATTACTCCTTTTTACTTACAATGTACTATTGAGGGACTGCAAAGCAATCCCTCAGCCAGTCATACTTTTTTTGCAAAGCAGCGCTTTGCACCGGAGCGTCGTGGCGCCGCCCCATAACGGCATATTATAACACCGTTTCATATTGTGCCGCTCACGCGGCATCGGGTCGTCGGGTCGCCGACCCCTACAAGAATCTATGTGTTGCTTCTCGCAACGCAGCTATGTGCGGTTTCTCCGCAAGCCTTATCATGGCAGGCAATAGCGGAATTTTGTGTGAGACAAGGCGTGAGGTTCTGAGAACGCGGGAGCGTACGTCGGTACGTGACCAAGTTCTCAGGTTCTCACAACGCCGTATCGTGCGGAATTACGCATTGCCGACTTAGTCGTTGTCTTCGGGAACGTCGGTATAATTCGCCTCAGTGTATCCCGCATCATTGCCGGGCTGAGCGCCGTCGGCGCCCTGCTGAGCCTGAGCCTGCTCGGCTGCTGCCTTGTAGACCTTCTCGGAGATCTCATAGAACTTAGCGGTGAGCTCTTCCTGGCGGGACTTGATGAGGTTGATATCCTCGCCCTTGAGGGCTTCTTTAAGGGCATCGACCTTGTCGTTGATGTCCTTCTTGTCGTCCTCGGAGAACTTGTCGCCGTCCTCGCTGACGAGCTTCTCGCACTGATAGACCATCTGGTCTGCGCCGTTTCTGATATCAACTTCCTCGCGGCGCTTCTTGTCTTCCTCAGCGAACTTCTCAGCCTCATCAACAGCCTTCTGGATATCCTCCTTGGACATGTTGGACGAAGAGGTGATGGAGATAGACTGCTCCTTGCCGGTGCCCAGATCCTTTGCGGAAACATGGACTATGCCGTTTGCATCGATATCGAAGGTGACTTCGATCTGCGGCACGCCTCTGCGCGCGGGCATGATGCCGTCGAGGTGGAACACGCCGAGGGTCTTGTTATCCTTAGCGAAGTCTCTCTCGCCCTGGAGGACATGGACTTCAACTGAGGGCTGATTATCAACTGCGGTCGAGAAGATCTGGCTCTTCTTGACGGGGATTGTGGTGTTTCTGTCGATGATCTTGGTGTTTATGCCGCCCATGGTCTCGATACCGAGTGACAGCGGGGTAACATCAAGAAGAAGCAATCCCTTAACATCGCCTGCAAGGACGCCGCCCTGGATAGCAGCACCGATAGCGACGCACTCATCGGGGTTGATGCCCTTGAAGGGCTCGACGCCTGTGTACTTCTTAACAGCTTCCTGAACAGCGGGGATACGGGACGAACCGCCGACCATAAGGATTTTGTGAAGATCGGAAGTCTTGAGTCCGGAGTCCGAGATAGCCTGGCGAACAGGACCCATTGTCGCTTCAACGAGATCTGCGGTCAGTTCGTTGAACTTAGCTCTGGTGAGGGTCATCTCAAGGTTGAGCGGAGTGCCGTCGGAATTCATGCCGATGAAGGGCAGGTTGATGGTGGAAGTGGTGACATTGGAAAGCTCGATCTTCGCTTTCTCGGCAGCCTCTTTCAGTCTCTGCATAGCCATCTTGTCGCCGCGAAGGTCAACGCCCTCGCTCTTCTTGAACTCGTCGGCGATCCAGTCGATAACTCTCTGGTCGAAATCGTCGCCGCCGAGGCGGTTGTTACCGGCAGTTGCAAGAACTTCCTGAACGCCGTCGCCCATCTCGATGATGGAGACATCGAATGTGCCGCCGCCGAGGTCATAAACCATGACCTTCTGATCGTTCTCTTTATCAATACCGTAAGCAAGAGCCGCCGCTGTGGGCTCGTTGATTATTCTCTTGACCTCAAGGCCTGCTATCTTACCGGCATCCTTTGTAGCCTGACGCTGGGAGTCGGTGAAGTAAGCGGGAACGGTGATAACAGCCTCGGTGACCTTCTCGCCGAGATAAGACTCTGCGTCGGTCTTGAGCTTCTGAAGAATCATCGCGGAAATTTCCTGAGGGGTGTACTTCTTGTCGTCAATCTTAACTTTGTAATCGGAACCCATCTGTCTCTTGATGGAGGAGACGGTTCTGTCGGGATTTGTGATAGCCTGACGCTTTGCGACCTGGCCGACAAGTCTCTCGCCGGTCTTGCCGAATGCGACGACGGAAGGCGTGGTTCTTGCGCCCTCGGCGTTGGGGATAACGACGGGCTCGCCGCCCTCGATAACTGCTACACATGAATTTGTTGTACCTAAGTCAATACCTATAACCTTTGACATAATAAATTACCTCCGAAGTAATGAATTGTTTAATTTATATTCCAAAAATGCCTTGCGGCATCAGTTGGCAACCTGAACGACTGCGGGTCTAATGACCGTGTCGCCGAGCTTATAGCCCTTTGTGAACACTTTGACGATAACATTCTCGCCGACATTCTCATCCTCGACATGCATGACAGCCGAGTGGATGTTCGGGTCGAATGCGTCGCCCTCGGCGCCGAACGCCTCAATGTCGAGCGCTTTGAGAATATCGCCGAACTGCCTGTATATCTGCTCGACTCCCTTGCGGTAGCTGTCGGCATCGGCCTCGGCGTTCATCGCCGCGCGTTCAAAATTATCTATGACCGGGAGAAGCTTCTCGACGACATCCGTTTTCGAGCGGATTTTTATGTCGTCCTTCTCGCGCAGCGAACGCTTGCGGAAGTTATCGTATTCCGCCGCGAGGCGCAGGAAGTTGTCGGCACTCTCCTTGAGTGACTGCTGAGCCTTTTCGAGCTCTTTTTCGAGCTCGGCTATGCGGTCTTTCTTCGAGGACTTCGAGGCTTTCTTTTCAGCCTTCTTTGTGTCCTCTGCCGGAGCGGTCTCGGGGGTGGTGTTCTCCTCCGCCTGCTCGGGCTTTTTCGTGCTCTCGCTCATTGGTGTTACATTCCTTTCGTTATTCTTCAAGTGCTTTTTCCATCGTTTTGCTGATGCACTGAGAAATATATTTAAGACCGGGAACCAGTCTGCGGTAGTCCATTCTTGTCGGTCCGATAATGCCTATCGAACCGCTGCTGTCCTCGCCAACGGTGTACCGCGCGAGGATAACGCTCGAATTGTCGAGCTGAACGAAGCCGTTCTCTCTGCCGATCCTTATCTCAAGCTCGCCCTTCATGCTGTCCGCGAGGGTTCGCAGCGGAGTGCCGCGGCTCAAAAACTCGAGCAGCTCATACGCTCTGCCCGCATACTCTCTGTGGTGCAGCAGATTTGACTGGCCGGAGAGGAACACATGCGGCTGTGCGGCGCTCTGCGACAATTCGGCGACCGCCGAAAGCATCGGGAACATCGCGAGCGACTCCATTCCGAGCCGTGCCGCTATCGATTGGAGATAAGCGGGAGTCAGGCTGCTGACCAGCACGCCGATGAGCATCGCCTGCGCGACATTGTAAAATGTTTCGCAGATTGTCGTGTCTATCGCGGAGTCAAGCCTGAACAGCTTGCTTCTGAGGATACCGTTGCTCGCCAAAAGCACTATCATCGCGGTGTGCGGTGAAATCGGAACCAATTCGACGCGCTTTATCTTCGTGTTCTCGCCCGACGGCGTCGTCATAACGGCGGCGCACTGGGTGAGATAAGCGAGTGCTTCGCCCGCGTGCCTCAGAAGGCTCTCGGGGTCGCCGTTCGCGTTACCGATACCCGCGTCAATGAGCCTGCGCGATTCCTCGCTGAGCTCGCTCTCGGGGACGAGGTTATCAACATAATATCGATAGCCCTCGCCGGTGGGGACACGCCCTGCCGAGGTGTGTGGCTGATCAAGCAGCCCGAGATAACCGAGATCCGCCATCTCGTTTCGCACGGTGGCGGAGGAAACGGACATATCAAGAGAATCAAGCAGAGCCTTTGAGCCAACGGGCTCGCCGGTCTTTATATACTGCTCGACAACGGCTGCAAGGATCTTCTCTTTTCTCTCGCTGAGTTCCATTTGTCTCTGCCTTTCATTTTGTTCGTTAGCACTCTCGATGTTCGAGTGCTAACTTACAATTCATACTATACAACTCCTTGCAGATTTTGTCAACAATTTATTTGTAAACACTTTGTGAACTCCGCATTGACATAGAAAAAATCTACGATATAATAAGTATATGCACGAAAAAAGCAAAATCCGAGGAGCATACTCATGAAATACAATTATATTATATTCGACCTCGACGGAACTCTGCTGAACACGCTCGACGATCTTCGGGACAGCACGAATTTTGCCCTGCGCCGATTCGGCTTTCCCGAGCGCACAACGGACGAGGTCAGAAGATTTGTCGGCAACGGCGTGGCGAGGCTCATTCACCTTGCGGTGCCCGAGGGCACGGACGAAAAGACTGAAGCTGACTGTCTCGCCGTTTTCAAGGCGCACTACAAAGATAATATGACCAACAAAACCGCGCCCTACCCCGGGATAATAGAGCTTCTGAAAAAATTGCGAGCTCTCGGAGTCAAGATAGCGGTGGTCTCGAACAAATTTGAGCCCGCCGTTGTCGAGCTGTGCGAGGACTACTTCGGCGGACTCGTTGACGCCGCGGTCGGTCAGACCGAGGACAGGCAGAAAAAGCCCGCTCCCGACGGAGTTTTATACGCAATGAAGCTGCTCGGCGCAGACCCCGCAAGAACTGTTTATTCCGGCGATTCCGATGTCGATGTGCTCACGGCACGGAACTCGAATCTGCCGTGCATCGGCGTGTCGTGGGGGTTCCGTGAAAGAAGAGTGCTCGAAGACGGCGGCGCGGATTATATTGCCGACCGCGCGGAGGATATATTGAGTATTATGGAATAACGGCTTTTGTGGGAGGGGAAACAATGTCCGAATCTATTTACGAATTTTTATGGTATGTCAACAACATAATGCTCGCTCTGCTTCAGGGCGGCTTTCTTTGGTATAACCTGACACCGAAATTTAATAAACACCTTGTCTTTTTGATAACCACCGTTCCGTTTGTATTTTTGGTTGTCTCGCAGAAATTCGTGACCTTTGTTGCCCCGTCGTTTCTGGTTCTGCTTCCGCTCGCGTATTATTTCATTTGCGCGGCGGTGCTATACAAGGACAAGTTCCGAACGAAGGCATTTGTGTCGATAGCAATTTTTGCGTTGGAATCCAGCTTCTCCGCCGTTGTGGCTTCGATGTTAAATCTGTTTGGAATAGGCAGCAACGACCCTGAGGCCAATCTGGTTCTCACGCCGTTTCTGCTCGTGTACACAGTGATTTTCCTTGTGTTTACATATTTCAGAAAGCGAAAGCTTGAGGGCGGGGCGATAAAACCAACTTCGATGCTCGCATTTATCATCTTTCCGCTGAGTCAAATGCTGCTGCTCGACACCTGCATGATCCTGTTAAATCACTTCGATTGGGCGGGCGAAAACAGCCCTCTTTCCCTTTTTAAAGACCGTGATCGCACAACAATAATAATTTTTGCCGTCGTCGCAATTTTCAGTATCGCCGCGGACGTCATACTTTTCTATGTCATGAACCGCTCTTCGCAGAACGAAAAGCTGCGCGAGGCGCTGAAGATGCAGGAATATCAGAACAGCGTCAACCTCGAATACTACAAGAATGTCGAGCAAAACAGCGTTGAGACGAGAAAGATACGCCACGACCTCGCGAACATGGTGCAGACCGCCTACGAGATAATGGAAAACGGCACGGACGGCGACAAGGAGGCGGCAAAAAGGATGTTCGCCCAGCTGAAAACAGAGGTTTCGGACATAAAAATAGAGCGGTTTTGTGAGAATCCGCTCGTAAATGCGATAGCCTCGAACAAGGCCGCAGAATGCAGAAAAAACAACATAGAATTTGACTTTGATTTGCGCGTTCCTGAGACTGTCGGGATAGAAGAAGTGGATATCTGCAAGGCATATGTCAATATTTTTGACAACGCGATAAACGCGGCGAAGGCAATCGACGGGAAAAGATATGTAAAGATAAAGAGCTTTACAGACGAGAGCGACAGGATGCTCTACATAACCGGCGAAAACAACGTGGCTCCGGACTATGAGGACAAGAAAAAGAGCCGCACGGGCGAGCACGGCTACGGATTGAGGATTCTCAGAGACACCGCCGAAAAATACGGCGGACGGCTTGTGACAGACGACAAGGGAGACACCTTTACAGTTGTCATGACGATGCGCGCGGCCGCGGACAGCCCGAAAAACTGATTTCGGCGCGGAAAACAAATAAAAAAAGAAGGTCATAATCGCAGCAACCGCTCGAATTATGACCTTTGAATTTTTCTTCAGCTCTGCATTAAAAAAATGCAGTCCCTCTTATTTCGGAATGAACCAGAAAAGGTGCTCAAGAATAAATCTTACATACTCAAAGTACGCCTCTAAAATTCTCTGGATAATCTCCATTACTTTTCCCTCCTCGTTAAATTTAAGCGATTCCGAAAATCAGCTTTATAAGCTCTATTATCGGGCCTATAGTAACCCAATAAAGCGCCTTGCCAGACATCTCGAGTGCCTTAAGCAACAGTTCCAATGCCGCTTCCATTTCGTCCCCTCCCTTCGCATTGTAAGATTGACTTATAACTGCATTTATAGTATAATCTTTACGCTTTGTTGCGTCAATCAACAAAAATTTACGATTTGTGCGCAGCTGAACAAATCGGGGCTTTTTTGTTCAGTTGACAACCTACGGAGGCAAAAATTTCATGGAAAACCGCCGCATTTTAATAACAAAGCAGCTGCTTTGTGAGAGCTTCATTTCACTGCTCAAGCAAAAGCCCATAGACAAAATTTCGGTAACGGAACTCTGCCAGGCAGCCAACGTCAACAGAGGGTCTTTCTATGCCCACTATGCCGATGTTTATGACCTTTTGGGTCAAATAGAAGGCATAGTCTACGAGCGTCTCTGCAACGCCGTGAGAAACTGCAACTACACAAAAAGCGACTTCCCCCGGATAAACAAAATAATAGAGACCGTGGAGGCTGAGCGTTCATTTTGCGACGCGTTGTTCGGCAAATACGGCAGCAAACAGTTTTTAGACAAGTGCTGCGAAATAAACAGACAGGACATAACAAACGAGTGGCGGCAAAAATATCCCGGTTTGGACGACTTGACGTTAAACACAACATACACCTTTATGGTCAAGGGCTCCTTGGGCATAATCGAGGAATGGGTCAACAACGATTTTTCGCAGCCCGCCGACTTCATTTCGCTTTCACTATGCGATATGTACGCCGCCGTTCTTGCTAAGCTTGACGGTATGCAGAAAAGCGTTGCCGCCAAAAAATAAATCACAGACAGTCAAAAAAGCAAAAAGCTGTAAATTACCGATCGCCGCAGGTCAGGTAATTTACAGCTTTGTTTGTTTTGTCTGTCAATCGTCGTCGAGCTTGAGAACCGCCATAAACGCCTCCTGCGGCACTTCGACCGTGCCGAACTGGCGCATACGTTTTTTGCCCTCTTTCTGCTTTTCGAGCAGCTTTTTCTTTCGGGTTATGTCGCCGCCATAGCACTTGGCAAGAACGTCTTTTCTCATCGCCTTGACTGTTTCACGGGCTATGACCTTGCCGCCGATGGCTATCTGGATCGGAATCTCAAACAGCTGACGTGGGATATTATCCTTGAGCTTTTCGGCTATCTTTCTCGCGCGTCCATACGCCTTGTCGGCGTGGATAATAAACGAGAGCGCGTCGATTATATCGCCATTCAGGAGAACATCGAGCTTGACGAGGTTCGAGCGGCGGTAATCGGTTATCTCATAGTCAAACGACGCATAGCCGCGGGTGCGCGACTTGAGCGAATCGAAGAAATCATAGATTATCTCGTTGAGCGGCAGCTCATAGAGAATGTCCACGCGGTCGGAGGCGATATAGGTCATGTTCTTAAACACGCCGCGGCGCTCCTGGCACAGATCCATTATCGCGCCGACATATTCGGGCGGAGAATAGATATGCGCGTTGGTGAACGGCTCTTCGCTGTAGTCTATATTGACCGGGTCGGGATAGTGGGTCGGGTTATCTATCTCTATAACGCTGCCATCGGTCAGGTGTATCTTATATATAACGCTCGGCACGGTTGTTACGAGGTCGAGGTCATATTCGCGCTCAAGGCGCTCCTGTATTATCTCAAGATGGAGCAGACCGAGGAAGCCGCAGCGGAAGCCGAAGCCGAGCGCGCCGGAGGTCTCCGGCTCATATGAGAGCGAAGCGTCGTTTAACTGGAGCTTTTCGAGCGCGTCGCGCAGATTTTCGTAGTCCGCGCCATCGGCGGGATAGACTCCGCAGAAAACCATCGGATTCACCTTGCGGTAGCCTGCGAGCGGCTCTTTTGCGGGATTCTCCGCAGTCGTTACGGTATCGCCGACGCGGGCGTCGCTGACGGTCTTTATCGAGGCGGTTATATAGCCGACCTCGCCGGAGGTCAGTTCATCGGCGGGCTCCATGCTAGTGGCGCGCATATAGCCGACTTCAACGACCATGAACTGCGCGCCGGTCGCCATCATGCGCATGGTGTCGCCGGGCTTTATCTTGCCCTCTTTTATTCTGACATAGACGATAACGCCCTTGTAGCTGTCATAGACCGAGTCGAATATGAGCGCTCTGAGCGGTGCGTTATCATCGGTTACGGGCGCGGGAATATCGAGAACGATGCGTTCGAGAACCTCTTCGACATTCTCGCCCGTCTTTGCCGAGACGCGCGGAGCGTTCGAGCAATCGAGGCCTATGACCTCCTCGACCTCGGAAGCAACTCTGTCGGGGTCGGCGGCGGGCAGGTCTATTTTATTGATAACTGGGACTATCTCAAGGTCGTGGTCGAGCGCCAGATATGTGTTCGCGAGCGTCTGCGCTTCGATTCCCTGCGACGCGTCGATTATGAGCACCGCACCCTCGCAGGCGGCAAGGGAACGCGAGACTTCATAGTTGAAGTCAACATGGCCGGGAGTGTCTATAAGATTCAGTTCATAGACCTCGCCGTCGCTCGCGGTATAGTCCATTTTGACCGCGTGCGCCTTTATAGTTATTCCGCGCTCGCGCTCAAGATCCATGTTATCAAGTATCTGAGCAGTCATATCGCGCTTCGCCACGGAGTCGGTGAGCTCAAGAAGTCTGTCCGCGAGGGTCGATTTGCCGTGGTCGATATGCGCTATGATGCTGAAATTTCTGATGTTTTCTTTCTTGGTAGACAATTTATTGATCCTTTCGTGGGTCTTTTAGTCAAGCTCGGTCACAAGGGTCTCTGCGGAGGGTTTGCCGATCCACATATCGCCGAAGCTCTGACCCGCTATCTCCTCGCAGCGTTTCATCTGCTCGGGAGTCAGTGAGCACTTGCCTGTCTCTTTCTTCTCTTTTATAGCCTCGGTTATCATCTTGTGATCCTCGCGGGTCATCTTATATGTGAACACGCAGACATAGACGAGACCGACGAAGATGAGCGGCAGGATGCAGTAAGTCACTTTCAGTCCTAATATACCCTTTGCGGTCTGTTCGAGGGCATTCGCGCCCTCTGCGCCGGTACGGAAGCCGAAGCCCTTGAGAATAAATCCGGTGAACGCGCTCATGAGACCGTTTATAGTCTTTTTGATGAGCGTGTTGAAGGTCGAGATAACGCCCTCGCGGCGGCGTCCGGTTATCATCTCGTCAACATCCGTGACATCGGGCTGGATATTTGTGGCGGTAAATCCGGGGCCGGAGAAGCCGAAGTTATAGAGGATTATCGAAACAATGACGACCCAGAGCGGAGTGCTCTTGCCGATGAACAGGTTTATGATAAGTCCCGCCGCCATAAGCGGAGTCAGGAGCTTTCCGCACAGCTGCTTGCCCTTTTTCATCGTCAGCAGATAGTTGACGGGGAAGCCGGATGCCTCAGCCGCACCCGCAATCGTTTGCAGGGTGTTGAAATAACCGAAACGTTGAGCACTGTATTTGATGAAATACTGGTTTGAGTTTGCATAGAAGCCCTTTGCCATGGTGTACATCGAGCTCAGGACGAAATAGCGTCTGAACGCCTTGTTGCGGAAAACCTGCTTGTACTCTTCAAAAAGCATAGTCGCATTGAAAGGCGGCAGTTTCATGTCGAGCGAGCTCGGCTCTTTCGTGCATTTGAAAGTCACGAGCAGCGGCAGCGAGAACCACAGGCACAACACTGCGCCGAAGAACATGAACTTCGGTCTTGACGCGGCGGTCATCTCCATGTTCGTAAAGCCGAGCGACAGCGACACGAGCAGGAACGACGAAACCATGCCGACGGAGTTCATTATATACTGCACGGAGTTATACTGAGTGCGCAGGGAATAATCGGGCGCGATAACGGGCAGCATCGCAACATGCGGCACGGTGACGAGAGTCAGCGCCGTGTTATAGAGCATATACGCGAGCATGTAGTAGAGCATCGTAGCGGTCTTGTTGCCGGTCGCGGAAATGCCGAACGAGTTCCACAGGCAGAAATACGAGATGGCTATCGGAATAACGCCCCAGAGCAGATATCTTCTGTGTCTGCCGTATTTCGAACGCGTGCGGTCGGTTATAATACCCATGACGGGGTCGGTTACGGCGTCCCAGATATGAGCCATGGCGATAACCATACCCGCCTGATCGACGCTGAGCTTTTCGACCTCGGTCAAAAACGACAGAAAATAGAGCGAGATGATGTATCCGCCGCCGCCGAAAAGTATGCTCGCGGCATTGTAGCCCACCATCGGACCTATCTTCTGAAAGAATGACGAAACTTTTGATTCCTGTCTTGCCACAGTTTTCCCCTCTTTGCATTGTTTTCTCAAATATCTACCCATTATAGATAATACTATAATTTTACATTAAAACACGGATTTGTCAATACAGTGTTGAAAAAGCCATGAAAGGGCAAAAAAATATTTTTCAAAGCTACTTTGACGAAAAAGTTTTTATCGCGCTTTTTATATCGATATTTCGTTACTGTTTATGTTTTTAAGCCCTTTCACAGCATTATTTTCGGCAAAATGCACAGACAAAAACACATACCCGAAAAAGCGCACAAAAAGGCGGGCGGACAAGGGCTCAAAATCTCTTTTACGCGCCTTGACTTTTGGCATTTTTTAGATTATTATAGGCTACAATGAATAATAGGGGAGTAAACGCTTATGCTAAATAATACCGAAAAAACAATGGAAAAAATCGTCGCTCTGTGTAAAAACAGAGGCTTCATTTTCGCCGGCAGCGACATCTACGGCGGACTTGCGAACACCTGGGATTACGGCCCGCTCGGCGCAAGAATGAAGAACAACGTCAAGGACACCTGGCGCAAGAGATTCATTCAGGAGCGCAGGAACAGCTACGAAGTTGACGCAGACATTCTCATGCATCCGAAAGTCTGGGAGGCAAGCGGCCATATCGCCAGCTTCTCCGACCCGCTTCTCGACTGCAAGGAGTGCAAGATGCGCCACAGAGCGGACACGCTCATCGAGAACTTTGATCCCGACGCCCACCCCGACAAGATGACGAAAGAGGAGATGTTTGAGTACATCAAGGCTCATTCGATCCCCTGCCCCCACTGCGGCAAGCACAATTTCACGGACATAAGAGAATTCAATCTCATGTTCCAGACCTACCGCGGAGTCACCAACGACGCAAAGAGCGTTATCTATCTGCGCCCCGAAAACGCGCAGGGTGAATATGTAAACTTCCTCAACGTCCAGCGTTCGATGAGAGCGAAGCTGCCCTTCAGCATCGGTCAGATCGGCAAGGCGTTCAGGAACGAGATAACCCCCGGCAACTTCACCTTCAGAACCATCGAGTTCGAGCAGATGGAGTTCCAGACCTTCTGCAAGAAGGGCTCGGACAATGAGCTCTATGACTACTTCAAGCAGTTCGGCAAGAAGTATTTTGAGGATCTCGGCATAGCTCCCGAGCATCTTCGCTTCCACGACCATGAGAAGCTCGCCCACTACGCGAAAGCCGCGTGCGACATCGAGTTTCTCTTCCCGTTCGGCTGGGGCGAGATAAACGGCACCCACAACAGAACTGACTTCGACCTGACGAGACATCAGGAATACAGCGGCCAGAAGATGGACTATCTCGATCCCGAGACAAACGAGAAGTTCATTCCCTATATTATAGAGTCCACCTACGGACTCGACAGAACCGTACTTGCACTGCTCTGCGAAGCATATGACGAGGAAGTTATCGACGCAGAGAAGAACGACACCCGCGTGGTGCTCCATCTCTCCCCCGTTGTCGCGCCCTACAAGGCCGCGGTGCTTCCCCTCTCGAAGAAGCTTTCGGAAGAGGCTATAAAGATCTGCGACGACTTGAGCCGCAAGTTCATGGTCGATTTCGACGAGACCGGCTCCATCGGCAAGCGCTATCGCCGCCAGGACGAGATCGGTACTCCGCTGTGCATCACCTATGACTTCGACTCCGTCGAGGATCACTGCGTGACTGTGCGCGACCGCGACACGATGAAGCAGGAGCGCATCGCTATAGACGAGCTCGAAAGCTACATCGCTTCGCGCATCGAGTTCTGATTCAATAAGTTTATAAAATCCAAAGGAGAGCGAAATATATGAAAGTAAATTTCACTGAGACTGTCCTCAGAGACGCGAACCAGTCGCTTATCGCGACCCGTATGCCCTATGAGGATTTCGAGGCAATACTGCCCGAGCTTGACAAGGCGGGCTACTATTCGCTCGAGTGCTGGGGCGGCGCTACGTTCGACTCCTGCCTGCGATATCTTAACGAAGATCCGTGGGAGCGCCTGCGCAAGATCCGCAAGGCGTGCCCGAACACCAAGCTGCAGATGCTCCTCAGAGGTCAGAACCTTCTGGGCTACAAGCATTATCCCGACGATGTTGTTCGCCTTTTCGTCAGAAAGAGTGTTGAAAACGGCATCGACATCATCCGTATATTCGATGCGCTCAACGACCTGAGAAACATTGAGACCGCCGTTGACGAGACTATCAAGTGCGGCGCTCACGCATCGGGCACCATCTGCTACACCACGAGCCCCATCCACAACATCGAAAGCTACATCAAGCTTGCAAAAGATCTCGAGAGCATGGGCGTTCAGTCCGTGTGCATCAAGGACATGGCGGGCATCATGGATCCCCAGACAGCATATGATCTTGTCAAGGGCATAAAGGAGAACATCAGTCTCCCCGTTATCGTTCACACCCATTCGACCACGGGTCTCGGCCCTGTGACATTGCAGAAGGCTGTTGAAGCCGGCGCGGATGTTATCGACACCGCTATCTCCTGCTTCTCCAACGGCACCTCTCAGCCGCCCACAGAGACCATGGCTTATATCCTCCAGAAAGAGGGCTACGAAGTTCCGCTCGATATGGCTCAGCTCAAGAAGATCAACGATTTCTTCAAGCCAGTCCGCAACGACGCGCTCAAGAGCGGTCTGCTCAACCCCGTCGTGCTGACCACCCAGACCGACGCGCTCAACTATCAGATCCCCGGCGGAATGCTTTCGAACCTTGTCGCTCAGCTCACCGCTCAGAACAAGCTCGACAAGCTCGACGAAGTTCTCGCAGAGACTCCGAGAGTCCGCGAAGACCTCGGTTATCCTCCGCTCGTCACCCCGATGAGCCAGATGGTCGGCGTCCAGGCAACCGCGAACGTGCTCGCGGGCGAGAGATATAAGAACATCTCCAAGGAAGTCAAGAACTATATCAAGGGCGAATACGGCAAGGCTCCCGGCAAGATAAACGAGGAGCTCCAGAAGAAGGTTCTCGGCGACGAGAAGCCGATAACCTGCCGCTACGCAGACCTGCTTGAGCCCGGTCTCCCCGCCGCAAGAGAGTATCTCGGCGACAGAGCGACCTGCGACGAGGATGTTCTCTCCTATATCGCTTTCCCGACTCAGGCGGAAGCATTCTTCGACAAGCGCGACGAGAGAAAGAAAAACACTTTCACATATAAGATAGAGAGACTCGACTGAGCCTCGGCAGAAAGGATAGGTTTTATCAATGTTTGATAATTTTGACATGGGTATGCCACTGGGCGAAAAGCTTGTTTTCGCTCTTCAGGTCTCCCTCTTCGGAATACTTATGGTATTCCTGCTGCTCATTATCCTTGCCGTGCTGATAATGATAATCTCCCGCGTCGTCAGACTCGGCGAGAATCTTGCAGGCAAGAAGGGCAAGAAGAATGCTGCTTCCGATGAACCCGCACCCGTGCAGCAGAGCGCTGCTGCCGGAACTCCTCTGCCCGGCACTCAGTCGCAGGGCACGCTCGAACTTGACGGCGTTGACGAGCCGACCGCCGCGGTCATCATGGCTATAGTCAGCGACGAGAGCGGCATCCCGCTCAACAGGCTGCTGTTCAAATCCATAAAGAAGAAAGACTGATGCGGCTCGCCGCCAACACCTGAAAGGAACGATCATCATGAAATATGTTGTTACATTAAACGGCAAAAACTACGAGGTTGAGGTCGAGGAGACCGACGCCGTTATCACCGCTGTTACCGACGCCGCTCCCGCAGCTCCCGTTGCTGCAGCCGCACCCGCTGCCCCCGCAGCAGCTCCCGCTCCTGTCGCCGCTCCCGCAGCAGCCGCAGACGGTCAGAAAGTTCTCTCGCCCATGCCAGGCACGATACTGAGCGTCAATGTCTCGGTCGGCTCTGCCGTCAAGGCGGGCGAAGTCATCCTCATTCTTGAGGCTATGAAGATGGAAAACGAAATAGTCGCTCCCTGCGACGGCACCGTAAAGCAGCTCGCCGTCCAGAAGGGCTCGACCGTCGCTACGGACGCACTGCTCGCCGTAGTCGGCTAAGGGGGATAGCAAATGGACATACTCGGAATCTTGAAAGGCTTCTGGGAGAGCTCGGGTCTCGCCGTGCTCACCTGGAGAGAAGGCGTAATGATCCTCGTATCGTTCGTCCTGCTCTATCTGGCCATCGCTAAAAAATTCGAACCGCTGCTGCTTCTTCCCATCGCGTTCGGCATCCTGCTCGCGAACCTGCCCGGCGCAGGTCTTATGGATGACCCGACCGGTATCATCGACCCGCTGAGTACGACGATACGGGAGGGCGCGCACTGGTATGACATCGGAATCCTGCGTCTTATCTACGCAGGCGTCAAGAGCAGTATCTTCCCGTGCCTTATCTTTATGGGCGTCGGCGCAATGACGGACTTTGGTCCCCTGCTCGCAAACCCGATGAGCCTGCTGCTCGGCGCTGCCGCTCAGCTCGGCATCTATGTTGCATTCACCATCGCTATCCTGCTCGGCTTCACTCCGCAGGAGGCTGCCGCTATCGGCATCATCGGCGGCGCGGACGGCCCGACGGCCATATTCCTTGCATCAAAGCTTGCAGCTCACCTGCTCGCTCCCATAGCCGTTGCAGCATATTCGTATATGGCTCTTATCCCGATCATTCAGCCCCCGATCATGAAGCTGCTCACCACGAAGAAAGAGCGCTCGGTCGAGATGAAGCAGCTCAGAACCGTCAGCAAGACAGAGAAGATAATCTTCCCCGTCGTCGTGCTTGTCATCTGTGCTTTCATGCTTCCCTCCGTCGCTCCGCTTATCGGCATGTTCATGCTCGGCAACCTGTTCAGAGAGAGCGGCGTTGTTGAAAGACTCAGCGACACCGCACAGAACGCACTGACCAACATCGTCACCATCCTGCTCGGCGTTACCGTCGGCGCAACGGCGAACGGTCAGACCTTCCTGTCGAAGCAGACCATATTCATCATCATCCTCGGTCTGACTGCATTCTGCTTCTCGACCGCAGGCGGCGTGCTTCTCGGCAAGCTCATGTATCTTGTCACCAAGGGCAAGGTCAATCCCCTTATCGGCTCCGCAGGCGTCTCCGCTGTTCCCATGGCTGCGCGCGTTTCGCAGGTCGAGGGACGCAAGGCAAACCCGACGAACTTCCTGCTCA
>ULQM01069545.1_pt1 | contig 48299 bp, 49 predicted proteins | sample 1954451 | NCBI WGS metagenome assembly ULQM01 (sample SAMEA4835655, study PRJEB28245) | human gut metagenome | biome: gut microbiome; material: fecal sample | place: Denmark | collected 2008 | reverse complement strand
AAAAGCGGATTGTTCCGCACCTTCGACACCGGGCTGACGCACTCCCCGTATCGGTGACAGCCTTAATTCGCCGCCGAAGCACTTGACGGACGGAGTGTTTTGGTGCATTATATAAGTTATAATGGAAACCGAAAGGATCTGACCATGCTTTTTGCGATTGTTGCCGCGGTGATACTCATCGCGGATCAGTGGCTCAAATACTGGGTCACGGTGAATATAACTCTGTCAACCGGCTCACAGGAGCTCATCCCCGGCGTCGTGAAGCTCGTGAATATCCACAACTCCGGCGCGGCGTTCGGCCTGCTTGACAATGTCGACTATGCGCGCTGGATCTTTCTGGCCGTGACGGCGGTGTTCGTCGTCGTTATCGCCGTGCTGCTGGTGCGGCGCGTGTTCGACTCGCGCTTTGCCGTGTGGTGCGAGGTGCTGTTTTTGACCGGCGCACTGGGCAACTGCATCGACAGGGTGTTTCTCGGTTATGTTGTGGACATGTTCAAGATTGAGTTTGTCAACTTCGCGGTGTTCAATATTGCCGACGCGGTTCTCGTCGTGTCCTGCCTGATGTTCGTGATATATGTTTTTTTCGGCTCACGCGGAGACAATGATGACGATGAGGACGCTTCTCCCGTCAAGGTAAGACCTGTGCCGCGCCAGCCGGTAGAGACTGCCGACGATTTCGCCGATATCTTCGGCATAAGCACCGCCGCTCCCGAGCAGCCGCAGGAGGCGCAGCCGATAAAGCCCGAGCCGCCGCGCCCTCAGGCGCATGACGCGTTCTGGGATGATTTCGGCCCGTCGCTGAGCTCGGCGCGGCCCGCCGAAAAGAAGGCCGCCGCGCCGAAGGACGAGTCTGCGCAGAGCGAGGAGTTCAGCGTTGATGATATTCTCGCCGAGTTTAAGGATCTGTAATGGATTATTTGGACGATAATATAATAACAATAACAGCACAGGAGAGCGCCGAACGTATCGACGCTCTCCTTGCGCGCTGTGTGCCGGAGCTCACGCGAAGCGCCGCAGCTCGCCTCATTGACGACGGCGCGGTGACCGTCGGCGGAAAAGCGGTGAAGAAAAACTACAAATGCTCACCCGGCGAGGAGGTCGTGCTCGTCATGCCAGAGGCCGCCGACACAGAGCTCAGGCCGCAGGATATCCCGATCAACATCGTGTACGAGGATGACGACCTGCTGGTAGTAAACAAACCGCGCGGCATGGTCGTGCACCCCGCGCCCGGCCACCCGGACGGAACGCTCGTAAACGCTCTGATGTTTCATTGCGGCGACTCGCTGTCCGGCATCGGAGGCGAAAAGCGCCCAGGCATCGTGCACCGGATAGATAAGGACACGTCCGGCCTGCTGATCGTTGCGAAAAACGACTTTGCACACCTTGCGCTGTCGTCTCAGCTTTCCGACCGCAGTCTGTCGCGAGTATACGAGGCCGTCGTGCGCGGCGGTATGCGCGAGCCTTCCGGCACGGTGGACGCACCCATCGGCCGCCATCCGAGCGACCGCAAGAAAATGGCCGTCACGCAGAAGGGCTCGCGCAGCGCAGTGACGCACTGGGAGGTCATAGCGCGCTATCGCGGCTATACGCATATCCGCTGCCGTCTCGAAACCGGGCGCACGCATCAGATCCGCGTCCACATGGCGCACATCGGCCACCCCCTGCTCGGCGACAGCGTATACGGCGCGCCCTCACCCGACAAGGGGCTTTTCGGTCAGTGCCTGCACGCTCGCGAGCTTAAATTCATCCATCCGCGCAGCGGTGAGAGAGTCGTCATCTCCACCGAGCTGCCGGAGTATTTCAAGAACGTCCTCAGCAAGCTTTCGGAGGCGCGTTAAGGCCGCTGCCGATACGATTATTGCGGCCGCGCCGCACACAATAAGCTATCAGTTGTCCGCTGACGGCTAATACACCAGCTCGATCGCCTGCGGGCAGTTTTCAAAGCATATCTGACTGTGTGCGCCGCCGTTTTCGCCGTCGAAGGTCCAGCTCTCGGGCTCGTCGAAAACAAAGCGTGCGCGGCGGGTGTGCTTTATGATTATGTATTCGCTGCTGAGATCGTGGCTGAGCACCTTTGTCACAAGCGCCGCAAACGCCGCCGCGTTCGGGAGCTTTTTCACCAGCACCAGCTCGTGCAGCCCGTCGCCGAGGCCGATCTCCTTGCGCGGCAGGTCGATAAAGCCGGCCACGGAGTAGGAGTTCGACATGCTGCCGTAGAGAAACTCACCGTCAATAACGCCGTCATCGTACTCGACGGTGACGCGGCGGCTTTTTAGCGTTGATAGGCTTTTTACCGCGCCTAGGAGGTACGCCGCCTCGCCGAGCTGCTTTTTTGCCTCCTGCGGCGTCGCGTAGCTGACCTCGGTGAATGCGCCGAAGGCCGCGACGTAGTTGAAATATCCGCCGTCGTGCTGCCCTTCGTCAAAGGGGTGGGGAGATCCGCCGATGAAGCGCTGTGCACCGGCGAGTATGTCGTTTTTCGGAAGACCTATGGTGCGCGCAACGTCGTTTGCCGTGCCGATGGGGATATAGCCTACCTTGGGACGCTCGGAAAGCGGCATGAGACCGGCGATGGCCTCGGCGAGCGTACCATCGCCGCCGAGCACCAAAAGGTACGGCACCGCGCCGGCATACTGCGTGGCAAGCTCCGTCGCGTGGCCGCGGCACTCGGTGAAATACATAGTCACCGCATAGCCGGCATCCGACAGCATTTTCAGTGCATCGGGCAGAGCACGCCTGAAGCCGCCCTTTCCGGCCGCCGGGTTTATTATCATCATAAGCGGAGTTTTCATAAATACTGATTCCTTAACCCTTATTAACGTTTAGTTTACCAATTTTATCACAAAATTCTCCCGTTTTCAACTTCTGATATCTGTTGAAATAATACGCTGTGTATGGTATTGTATCGTTGTATAGGAAATATACAGGGAGAGATCAAATGAATTATGTGTTTATTGCGGCGTTTGCCGCATTTTCCGCGGTGCACCTTTACGCAAGCTGGAGGTGCGATAAGCTGCTGCGCGCGGTGACGAAGGTGTTCCTGCTGCCGACGCTTCTCGGCTGGTATCTTACGACGGCTCAGGCGCCGCTGGATATCGTTGTTGCCGCGGTGGTGACGAGCTGGCTGGGCGATGTGCTGCTCATATTCGGGCCGGTGGGCTTTGCAGTCGGCGGAACGAGCTTTTTCCTTTCACACCTGTGCTTTGCGGCGGCCTACTGCATGCACGTCGATTTCACGCTCGTGCCGGTGTGGGTGATAGTCCTTGCGGCGATAGTGTACATAGCGGCGGTGGGCTTTGTTTTCCGCGGCCTTGTCGGGAACGTGAAGCCCAGGAGCCTCTACGTCGGCATGATGGGCTATCTTGTCGTCAACGGCGCGATGAACTGCTTTGCGCTGTTCCAGCTGATAACATTGCCGTGCCTTGCTACGGCCATCATGTACGCGGGAGCCGTGAGCTTTTTTGTATCCGATTCCATACTGTTTTACGTCCGCTTTCGCAAGGGCAGGCCGTTTAAAACGCATTTCGGGGTAATGCTGACATATCTGCTGGCGGAATTCCTTATCGTCGCGGGATTTATCCTGCTGACGGCGTGAAAGCACTTTAATAATGGAAACAACCCCCTGTGCAGAGCCTTTGTGTTCCGCACAGGGGGTTATTTTCACTTTTGGTCTCAATACTCTGCCAAGCACTGAGGAGAAGCTATGTTCATGAGGTGACCGCTGAAGTTTCCCTCGCCGAGCAGCTCCTTTTCAAGGCGTGCGGCGGTAATAAGCGCATCGGTATCGATGCCGGTGCCATAGCCCATGTCGTTGAGCATATAGACAAGGTCTTCAGTTGCCAGGTTTCCGGACGCTCCGGGTGCGAAGGGGCATCCGCCCAGACCGCCGAGTGTGGACTGACATTTTGTCACGCCGGCTTCGATGGCGGCAAGGGTGTTGACCATGCCCATGTTGCGCGTGTCGTGGATGTGGACCTGAAGCTCAAGAGAGGGAAATGCGCTCTTTACGGAGGCAATGACCTCACGCACCTGCGCAGGGTTTGCAAGACCGACTGTATCGCACAGGTCGACCTCGCCGACCCCGGCCTCGACATAGCTGCCTATGAAATCGACAACGGCCTGCGTTGAAGGCTTGCCCTCAAACGGGCAGCCAAAGGTCGTGGCCAGGTCGATGGACACCTCCATGTCAGGCAGGTTCTCGCGTATATTCAGATACTCCTGCATGCTCTGCTCGTGCGTGCGGTTGATGTTTGCCTTGTTGTGGCTGGCGCTGAGCGAGACGACGTAGAAGATGTGCTTTATCCCGGCGTTCCACGCGTTGTATGCGCCGCGCAGGTTGGGAGCCAGCGCGTAAAGCGACAGTTCGGGGTATTTTTCGGCGCACGCCGCGGCGACCTCGGCCGAATCGGCCATCTGCGGGATGGCCTTGGGGCTGACAAAGGAGGTCACCTGAATGTGTTTGACTCCGGAAGCGGCAATAGCATCGATTATTAGCAGTTTATTCTCCTTGGGGATGTAGACCTTTTGGTTTTGGAAGCCGTCTCTCGGACCGACTTCATAAATTTCTATTGCTTTCATAGGCGGTTGAATTATCTCCTTTCACGGGAAAAAGTTATCTAAAAAGCTCATAAATTAAGATATACCATATTGATAACGTTTTCAAGATGCATATTTAAATTTGTGTGCCGCAGCCAAAAGTGCACCTGCGTTTTCGGGCGTTTTGACAAAAACCCCGTCATTTTGCACTAAAAGTGCTAAAGATTTTTATACACAATTGAGTTATTGCCAATTTACATACTAGGTGATATAGTTTGATACGAGAAAACGTTTTCATTAAACGATAGGCGAAAACCGAGCCTGAAATAGTGCAAATTGCTAAAAACATAACGAATTATTCGATAAATAATACGAATTTGGTTAAATATTTGTCAACATACTCGGTGCTTCGGCAAACGTTTTCTGAAAATCAAACGATTAATTTTCACTAACAGGAGGAATTGACATGAGCAAAAATGTTATCGCTGACACCGCCGAGGCGAAGTTTATCGCGGGTCTTATGGAACGCGCAAGAAAAGCGCAGAAGGTAATCGAGGGCTATAATCAGGAGCAGGTCGACGAATTGGTTGCAGCCATCGTTTGGGAGATCATCCGCGACGACGAGAAGATAGAGACCATGTCCAGAATGGCTCTTGACGAGACCCGCCTGGGCGACATGGAGTCCAAGCGCAGCAAGCTGACCAACAAGTGCAGGGGTCTTATGTATGACCTCAAAAAGCAGAAGTCTGTCGGCGTCGTTGAGGAGATCCCCGAAAAAGGTCTGCTCCGCATGGTAAAGCCCGTCGGTGTCATCTGCTCGATCGTTCCCGCGACTCAGCCCGAGATGATACCTATCATGCAGGCGATGAACGCGGTCAAGGCGCGCGACGCTATCATTTTCTCCCCGTCGAGACGCGGCGCAAAGACTACCAACTATACCGTATCCCTCCTGCGTGACGTTATGAAAAAGTACGGCGCACCCGAGGATCTGTTCATCACCTATCCCGAACCGACTCACGAGATCACCGCAGAGCTCATGAAGCAGGCAGACCTCATCATTGCCACCGGCGGCCAAGGCCTTGTCCGTCAGGCTTACAGCTCCGGCACCCCGGCATTCGGTGTCGGTGCGGGCAACGCACAGATATATGTTGACGATTCTGCCGATCTCGCCGATGCGGCAAGCAAGATCATAGCCTCCAAGACCTTTGACATGGCTATCGGCTGCTCCTGCGACAACAGCGTCATAGTTCACGAATCTGTCTACGATCAGATGAAGGCTGAGTTCGAGAAGGTCGGCGGCTACATCCTGCCGGCAGAGGACAAGGAAGCCGTCCGCAAGGGCATATGGCCCACCTGGCCCGAAGGACACGCTGTCAACAAGAACATCGTCGGCCGCCCCATTCCCGATATCGCCGAGATATGCGGTATAACTGTTCCCGACGGCACGAAGGTCATCTTCGTCGAAGAGGATGTCCGCGGCGACGGTACGGCATTCTGCCGTGAGAAGCAGTGCTGCGTCATAGCTCTTTACAAGGCTAAGGACGTTGACGATGCAATAGACATCGTTGTCACCAACCAGAACGTAAACGGTGCAGGCCACTCCTGCGGCATCTACTCCAAGACCGAGGAGAACATTGCAAAGTATGCCGCCGAGACCTATACCACCCGTGTTGTTGTAAACCAGCCGCAGGCGGCTACCAACACCGGCAGCTGGACCAGCGGTATGCCCTTCACCAGCTCTCTGGGCTGCGCGACCTGGGGCGGCAACATCTGCTCTGAGAACATCTGGCTCAAGCATTACATGAATAACACCTGGATCATTAAGGAGATACCCAACTTCAAGCCCACCGACGAGGAGCTCTTCGCCGGCTTCAAGGCAAAGTAAGATGGAAAGCAAAATAAGAAGCGCCGAGCTCCGCGGCCTGATAAAGCAGGCTGCGGAGGCCTCGGAAATAATAAAAAGCGGCATGACCGTTGCTGTAGGCGGCTACACGAGCTGCGGCTACCCCAAGGCGGTCATCCGAGCACTCGCCGACCGTGCAAACGCCGGAGAGGAGCTCGGGCTCAACGTCGTGTCCGGCTCGAATAACGGCATTGTCGATACGATCCTTGCAGAGGCGGGCGCAGTTGCCCGTCGTGCCCCGATGATAGAAAGCAAGGTCATCGCATCTCAGGTAAACCGGGGCTCGGTCGCCTACTGCGAGCAGCAAATGAACAAAATGCCGCATCTTCTGCGTGCCGAGGCGTTCGGCCATATAGATGTTGCCATTGTTGAGGCCATTGCCGTCAATGCCGACGGCAGCTTCGTGCCGAGCTCATCCGTGGGCTTTGTACCGCTGCTCGTTGAGCTTGCCGACAGGGTCATAATCGAGGTCAATGCCGCGATGCCCGAGCAGCTCGAGGGCATGCATGACATTTATATTCCCGACGGCGGCCCGATACCCATCACCTCTGCGGGGCAGCGCATCGGTGTATCCTCGATCGCCTGCAATGTTAAAAAGATATCCGCTATCGTGCTGAGCGATGAGCCCGACGAGGTAGCTGCTTTGGCACCGGTAAAGCCCGAACAGGCGGCCATAGCGGACAATCTTTTTAACTTCCTTGAGCTTGAGATGACCCGACGCGGAATAACTCAGCTACCGCCGGTGCAGACGGGCTTCGGCAGTCTCGCAGCGGAGATAGTAAACGCACTTGGTCGGGCGAACTTCAACGATATAAGCTTTTTCGGAGGAGTCGCTCAGGAGGCGAACATACGCCTCGCGGCCTCCGGCAAGGCCAAGGCGATATCCTGCGGCTCTGTGAAAATGAGCTCTGAGGTAAAAAAGCTCATCGAGGAAAACGAGCAGGTGCGCCGCAGCGTCGTCATCCGAAACGGCGAGATAACAAACAATTCCGAGGTCATAGCCCGTCTTGCTCCCATAACGCTCACAAGCGGCATTGAAATGGATATCTACGGCAACGTAAACTCCAGCCACATAGCCGGTTCGAAGATTGTAAACGGTCTCGGCGGCGGCGCAAACTTCGCTGCCAACGCGGGGCTGTCGGTTATGATGATAGCGTCGACCGGTAAGGGCGGCGCAATATCGACGATAGTGCCTATGGTTTCGCATCAGGACATAAGCGAGCACGATATCGATGTTGTTGTTACCGAAAACGGAGTTGCCGATCTTCGCGGAAAGAGCGATATCGAAAGAGCGCGAGAGATAATCGAAAACTGCGCCGGTGCGTATAAGGATCAGCTCCGCAGCTATCTTGACCGTGCGGCGGCGGCCGGCGGCCATCACCCGGTTCTGCTTGACGAAGCGCTTTCCTGGCACATCAGACTCAAGAAGACCGGCAGTATGATGCTTTAAAAATCAGGAGGAAATATGAAGGAAATATATTTTAAAAGTCCCACAGGCTTTATTATCGGCAACGGTGTGATAAAAAAGCTCGGTGCGCATCTGAATAAGCTCGGCATAAAAAAGTGCCTGCTTATTTCCGACAACACGCTCAAGGAGCTCGGCATAGTCGACATGGTTCTCGATTACGCAAGGGCAGACGGCATTGAATTTATTGAATACTGCGGCTGCCTGCCCGATCCTCCCGTTGAAAACGTTTATGAGGCGCTTGAGGCTTACCGCGCAAAAGGCTGCCAGGGAATTCTCGGTCTTGGAGGAGGCTCGGCGATGGATGTGGCGAAGGCAGTCTCCGTTCTGGTCACAAATCCCGGCAGCTTTGAGGAATATGTCGGCGTCGGCAAGGTGCCAAACCGCGGCTGCCCCCTGGTGCTTGCACCTACTATAGCCGGCTCCGGCAGCGAGATCGGAATGTTTGCAATAATGATGGTCAACGGCCAGAAGGCCGGCGTCGTGGATCAGAACCTCTGCGCGGATCTCGCGCTGGTCGATCCTGAGCTGACCGTCAGCTGCCCGAGAGGACTCACTGCCGCGACCGGTTTGGACGGCCTGTGCCATCTTATCGAGTCGTATATCTCCAATCTCACCAGCCCCATGGCAGAGATGTTCTGTCTTGAGGGCATACACTACATGGTCAAGTACCTGCGCAAGGCAGTCGGTCAGGGCGACAATGTTGAGGCTCGCTACTGGGTAAGCTATGCTTCCTCCATCGGTCTTTTTGCAAACAACCTCACCGACGGCTGCGCCGCGAACCACGGCCTGGCATTTGCCATCGGTGGCGTTTACCATATAAGCCACGGCCTGTCCAACGCGATAGTCCTGCCCTATGTTTTCCCCTATGTTGCACGCGCCGAGCTCGACAGAATGCCGAGGCTGGCTCAGGCCTTCGGCCTGAATATCGAGGGCAAAAATAATCAGGAGCTGGCCGACGCAATCACCGAGGAGCTCGTAAGGCTCAACCGAGATGTCGGCTGCCTTATCCCGCTGTCGAAGTTCGGCGGCAAGCCGGAGGATATAGACCATCTTGTGGACGAGACCTTCGCGCAGACCCGCGTTATGGGTCATTCGAGCTGGAAGCTGACTGCCGACGAGCTCAGAGAAATATTCACCAAGGCAATGTAAGCCGCACGAGGAAAACGGCTTATGGCTTATAATAATAAACACGAATAAACATGCAAAAGAGATGACAAAAGAGACAAATTGAAAGGAAGAAAAAACAGATGAAAAAACGTATTATCGCACTGCTGCTAGTTGCAGTCATGTTCTGCATGATATTGGCCGGCTGCTCATCCGACGGCGTCATGAACGGCCCCAGCAGCGACGGCTCCGCATCAAACGGCGACTATTCAAACGGCAAGACCTACGAGTGGAAGCTCGCCAGCGCATGGGGCGAGGGCAGCCGCCAGTTCTCGTTCGACCAGCGCTTCTGTGACCGCGTTCAGGAAATGTCCAACGGCCGCCTGAAGATAAAGCTCTACGGCGCAGGCCAGCTGTGCTCGACCACCGAGGTATTTGACCTTGTCGCGGCGGGCGACGTTCAAGTCGGCTCAGACGCTCCCCAGTACTGGAGCGGCAAGAACACCGCGTTTGACCTCCTCGGCTATAATGTTCTCGGCCTGGGCGGCTCCGATTATCTGACATGGTACTTCGGCGGAGAAGGCTATCAGCTGACCAAGGATCTGTACCACAAGTACGGCCTGGAGTATTTCTACACCGCTATCACCAACTGCGAGTCCGGCATCCGCTCGAACAATCAGATCACCGGCCTTGCCGATCTCAAGGGTAAGAATATCCGTATGTCCGGCAACGTTATCGGTGCTGTCCTCGGCAAGCTCGGCATAACCTCCACCTCCATGACCCTCGACGAGGCGGTCGACGGCCTTGAGAAGGGCGTAATCGACGCAATGGAATATTCCTCCCCCTGTATGGACTACACGATGCAGATCTATGAAATAGCAAAGTACTGGATCGGCCCGGGCTTCCATCAGACTGCTGCGCCCTACGGCATCATGTTCAACCAGGAGGCATATGACTCCCTCGATCAGGAGCTTAAGGACATCATCGCCACCTGCGCAAAAGCAAACCTCCTCGAGGCTTACGGCGAGAACGCATATCAGGACGCAGTTGCGACCGATAAAATGATAAAGGATGAGGGTGTCACTCTTACCTACTTCTCCGATGAAGACCTTGCAACCATCGAAAATGCACGCAACGAAGTTTACAATGAAATGGCAGCGAAGAACGCCGACTTTGCAAAGATCGCACAGTCTCAGATGGATTACTTCAAGACCATGACCTACTATCAGGAGGACTTCCTCGGCGATTACAGTACCACCAGTATCCCCAGCGCATATCCCAACCTTGGATAAGCATAACTACCTCTCTACCAAATTGTCCTGTCGGCCTTTGTACGGGCCGGCAGGACATGCCGGGAGACCGGTAACGATCTAACAGGAGGATATATCAATAATGAAAGTGATGGCAGGCATATCAAAAACGATCGACAGGATCGTTAAGGCCATCGGCATGTTTGCTGCTTATCTGAGCGTTCTTATAATGTTTCTGATAGTGGCGGAGGTTTTCATGCGCCGCGTTTTCGCTTCGCCGACGCTGTGGTCCTATGAGACCGTAACGTTTCTTTTCGGAGGAATGATCATGCTGTCGCTGCCCTATGGCCTTCAGCTCGGTGTTAACGTCCGTGTCGATGTTCTCTACAACGTATTTAACAAGAAAACAAAAAGAATAATCGATATTGCTACCTTTATCGTGTTCTTCGGAATATTCATGCTCATATTCACCACTGCCGGCGTGAGATACTTCGGCAGATCTCTCTCCTCGCTCGAGCGCTCATGGAGCACCTGGGCTCCGGTACTGTGGCCGGTCAAGGCTACCATACCCGCCTGCGGAATCCTTATGCTGCTGCAGGGCATTTCAGAGCTTATAAAGCTGTTCTTCCGACTCTTTGACAAGGGCGATGCCCTCGGCCTTTCCGACGACGATGACGACAAGGTCGCACAGGAAATCGAGGAGATACTCGCTACTGAGGCCGACTCCGGCCTTCACACCGAGGCGATTGAAGAAATCGAGAAGGGAGGCAGTGAACAATGACTGTATCTGCAAGCTTACTGCTTATAATGTTCGTAGCGCTGCTGGCCGGCCTTCTCATAGGTACACCCCTGGCGTATGTCCTCGGAGGCGTCGCGGTCATCATAGGCTACATCGGCTGGGGGACTTCTACCTTCAGCATTATCATGAGCCAGACCTTCGGCGTCATGAACAACTACACACTCATAGCTATCCCCATGTTTGTTCTCATGGCAAACTTTCTTACCTATTCCGGAGTTGCAGACGGCCTGTTTGAGGCGGTTCGCAAGCTGTTCGGGCCTGTAAAGGGCGGCCTTGCCGCAGCGGTCATGGTTGTTTCGGCGGTTTTCGCGGCAACGACCGGCGTTGTCGGCGCATCCGTACTGACTATGGGCCTGCTGGCTCTGCCTGTTCTGGACAAGAATAAATATGACCACGGTCTCGCCACAGGTACCGTCTGCGCAGGCGGCTCGCTGGGCATACTGATCCCGCCGAGCATCATGCTCGTTACTCTGGCGTCACTGGCACAGGTATCGCTGTCAAAGCTTCTGCTGTGCTGCTTTGTCCCCGGCGGCATCCTCGCCGTTGTTTACATCATCTATATCCTTGTTACCTGCGCAATCCACCCCGAAAAGGGCCCCGCGATGAGCAAGGAGGAGTTTAAAAAGCTCAACAAGGCTGTTCTCATCAAAGATATCCTCGTAAACCTCATTCCGCCGCTGATACTAATCCTCGGCGTTTTGGGGACCATCTTCATGGGCGTTGCTACCCCGACCGAGGCCTCTGCCTGCGGCGCACTGCTGGCTTTGATCCTGACCTTCTTCTATAAGAGCTTCTCATGGAAAATGCTCAAGGAGTCCGTCATCGGCTGCCTTAAGACCTCCGCAATGTGCTTTTTCATTATGATAGCGGCAAACAGCTTCTGCGCGATCTTCTTCGCGCTCGGCGGCGACACAATGATCGAAAACTTCGTTGCCTCTGTCGGCATCGGCAAGTGGGGCTGCTTCATCTTTATGATGGCTCTCATATTCTTCATGGGCATGTTCATCGACTGGATCGGCATCGTTGCCATAGTTGTTCCCATTTTCCTGCCTATCCTCACCGATATGGGCTTCGAGAATACTCTTTGGCTGTGCACCTGCATCGCGGTCATCATGCAGACCTGCTTCATGACGCCGCCCTTCGGCTTTGCACTTTTCTATGTCAAGGCGCTGCTCCCGAAGGGATACACGATGCTCGAAGTCTATAAGGGCGTTGTACCGTTTATCATAGCGGTGCTCCTGGTAACAGTGCTGGTCACACTCGTTCCGGATATCGTTATGTGGCTGCCCAACCTCAGCTACGGTTAATGATATGAAGGTATTTTCATCATCCTTGGCCGACGGCCGCTTCGCCGTCGACTGCGGCGGTCACGGCAGGAATCTCTCCCCTGCGTTCACGGTCGCCGACGCACCCGAAGGAACGGTATCTTTGGCTCTGCTGCTTGAGGACAGAGATGCCTTTCCCGTAACGGGAGGCTTCTCCTGGGTCCATTGGGCAGCGTGCAACATACCACTGACCGGACTTGGGGAAAATGCCTCCGCGCAGGGCGAGGGCTTTGTGCAGGGAGTCAACAGCTATATAAGCATGCAGGGAGGAAGCAGACCGAGAGAGGAATGCATCGGCTACTGCGGCATGACCCCGCCGGATGCCGACCACGTCTACACCCTCAGGATATTCGCGCTCGATACCGTGCTGGATATCGAAAACGGCTTTGATATGAACGTGATGTTCCGAAAAATGCGCGGCCATATCCTCGCGCAGGCGGAACTCGAAGGCCTGTACAGTAAAATGTAAAATGCAACAGAATGAGAGCGCCGTTTATTTTGCTAAACGGCGCTCATGTATTGTGTTATAATTATTTAAAACAGGAGGCATAAAAATGAAGATCGTTATTCTCGACGCTTACTGCGTCAATCCGGGCGACCTGTCATGGGATGAGCTGCGCCGCTTCGGCGAGGTGGAGGTCTATGACCGAACCGAGTATGATGACGCCGTCATAGCCGAGCGCATCGGCGACGCGGAGATCGTTATAACAAACAAGACTCCCATATCCAAAGCGGTGCTCGATGTCTGCTGGAATATAAAATTCATTGCCGTGCTCGCAACGGGCTACAACATCGTCGATATCGCTTGCGCTTCGGAAAAGGGGATACCCGTTTCGAACATACCGGGCTACGGAACGGCGGCTGTCGCACAGTTTGTGTTCGCGCTGCTGCTGGAGATATGCCATCATACTGCGCACCATTCCGAGGCCGTCCACGAGGGCCGCTGGGAGATAGACCCCGACTGGTGTTTTTGGGACTATCCTCTCATCGAGCTCGACGGCAAGACCATGGGCGTGCTCGGCTACGGCCGCATCGGCAGGCAGACCGCGCGCATCGCAAGAGCAATGGGGATGAAAGTCTTGGCAAACAGCCGCTCGAAGCAGTCGGGCGGGGATGAGTTGGCCAAATTCGTCACCGTGGACGAGCTTTTGGAAAACTCCGATGTCATAGCTATGCACTGCCCGCTTCTACCCGAGACGGAGGGCATGATAAATAAAGACAGTATAGCCAAAATGAAGCCCAACGTTATAATTATAAACAACAGCCGCGGGCAGCTCGTAAACGAGCAGGATCTTGCCGACGCGCTCAATTCGGGCCGGGTCTACGCCGCGGGGCTTGACGTCGTGTCAAGTGAGCCCATACGCCCCGATAATCCTCTTTTGGCTGCGAAAAACTGCTTCATAACCCCGCACATAAGCTGGGCTCCGAAGGAAGCCCGGTCGAGGATCATAAAGGCAACTGCGGAAAACCTGGAGGCGTTCCTGTCCGGCGCGCCTGTAAACGTCGTGAATATGAAAGGATAGATCATGAGAAAATGCATAGTTGTATCCGACTCGTTTAAGGGCACGCTCTCAAGCCTGCAAATATGCGGGCTCGCGCGCGGAGTATTCGAGCGCCTCATGCCGGAGTGCAAGCTCATAACCGTGCCCGTTGCCGACGGAGGCGAGGGTACGGTAGAATGCTTCGTGCATTCTCTCGGTGCAGAGCGCGTGCTTTGCGAGGTGAGCGGGCCGTACGGCGAGCCCGTAACGGCGGAGCTTGCCGTAATGGGTGACACCGCGATCATAGAAATGGCATCCGCGGCAGGACTTCCACTCGTGGGTGACAATAAAGATCCGCTGCGCGCCGGTACGCTTGGCGTTGGGCAGCTCATAAGGCGTTCTGTCGAGCTGGGGTGCAGAAAAATACTGCTCGGGCTCGGCGGCAGCGCGACAAACGACGGCGGCTGCGGCTGTGCACATGCTCTGGGCGCGGAGTTTTTCGATAAAAACGGAAGAAGTTTCATCCCGACCGGCGGAACTCTGTGCAATATCCAGAGTATTAGGCTTGGCCGCGTAAGGGAGCTTCTTTGCGGCGTTGAGCTTACCGTCATGTGCGATGTAGAAAATCCGCTGTACGGCAAAAAAGGAGCGGCATATGTCTTTGCTCCGCAGAAGGGAGCCGATGCCGCGGCGGTCGAGCTGCTTGACAGGAACCTGCGGCACTTTTCCGAAAAGCTAATTGAATGTACCGGCGTTGACATATCGTCGCTTCCCGGCGGCGGCGCGGCAGGCGGAATGGGAGCGGGCTGTGTTGCACTGCTGGGCGGCAGGCTGTGCTCGGGTATCGACGCGATACTGGACGCCGTGCGCTTTGACGACATGCTGATCGGAGCCGACATGGTCATCTCCGGCGAAGGAAGGCTCGATTCGCAGAGCCTTCAGGGCAAGGTCATCTCAGGCGTGGCAACGCGCTGCAAGGCAAAAGCCGTGCCGCTTGTCGTGCTTGCCGGCGTCATCGGCGAGGACGCCGAGGAGGTCTACGGCAGCGGAGTTTCCGCAGTGTTCTGCACGAATCGTGCCGCCCGTCCGGCCGCGGAGCTGGCCGAGCATTGTAAAAATGATTATATTGCCGCGCTCGGAGATATACTGCGCCTTATAAATACCTTGTGTCCGTAGGCAGTTAATTCTTGACACGCCCTGTTTTCGGTGATAGATTATAAAAAAGTTTTAGAAATAAAGGGATAGAGATTACATATGGCAAACAATACTACCATAAAAGATGTTGCCAAAATGGCAGGGGTCTCCGTTTCTACCGTATCCAGGGTTCTCAACGGCAATGTGCGCGTCGATGAAAAGCTCAAGGAAAAGGTTCTTTCCGCGGCACAGGAGCTCGGCTATACGCCGAACGATGTCGCAAGGAGTCTGAAGATGCAGGATTCGTCTCTGGTCGCGTATGTTGTGTCAAACACGGCCGACCCGTTTTTCACGAGCATAAGCCGTGGTATCGAGGATGTGCTCTTTGATAGGGGCTACAGCCTTATAAATTGCAGCACGAATTTCTCGCTCGAGCGCGAAACGCGTTTTCTGAACATGCTGGCCAAGCGTCGTGTTGCGGGTATCGTCATAAACACCGTCGGCAACAACGATAAGCTCATCGCCGATATGAGCCGCCGTTTTCCGACCGTGCTCAGCAACAGACTGATAAGAGATCCCGGCTTTATAGGCGACTTCGTTGACTTCGATAACATTTCCGGAGTCACGCGCCTGACCAAGCATCTGCTCGAGTTGGGTCACAGACGCATAGCCTTTCTGACGGGACCCGAATTTTTGAGCACGGTTGAGGAACGCTTAGCGGGCTTCCGCATGGCGATGCTCTCTGCGGGCATAGCAGTCGACAGCAAATATCCGTATGTCGTAAAAAGCAGCGAAAGCTTCACCGCCAACGACGGCTACAACGGGATAGCGAAGCTCATGAGCATGCCCGTTCCGCCCACTGCAGTCGTTGCATCCAACAGCGAAATGGCACTGGGCGTAATGCGCTATTGCCGCGAGCACGGCATCAGCATACCGGACAGCATATCGCTTTGCAGCTTCGGCAACCTTCTCAACCACGATCTGATGTATGTGGATCTTACACATACTCGTATGGATCTGTTTGCAATTGGCAACCGCATGGCGCAGCTCCTGCTTGACAGGATAGCCAGCGGGAATACCGCGCAGCCTAACCGCGAGATACGTTTTGACTCGCCTATCGTGATAGGCAACAGCACTGTGGAATGTAAATAAGCGATTTCAACGGTCTGTTATGACCCGATGCAACTGCATCGGGTCATACTTTTTGTTCAGGATTTGACAAAATATTCGTTATGAGCTATTATGCTCTTATAAAATTCTGATTTTTAAAATAAAGGAATGATACGGATGGAAAACATAAGCGCGAAAGCGCCGTGGAAAAACCATTTGGGCGAGGTGCCCTTTACCCTCGATTACTTCGACGGCTCGATGTTCGAGGCCGTTGAGAAGATAGCAAAGCAGTACCCCAACAATATTGCCTTTGATTTCATGGGCAGGTCGACGACCTATAAGACGCTTGTAAGAGAGATCGAGGACTGCGCCAAGGCGCTGCGCACCATCGGCGTACGCGAGGGAGACAAGGTCACCATCGCAATGCCCAACTGCCCTCAGGCCATCCAGATGTTCTATGCCGTCAACCTCATCGGCGGCATCTGCAACATGATCCACCCCCTTTCGGCTGAAAAGGAGATAGAATTCTACCTCAACGAGTCGGAGTCTGTCACAGCCATTACGCTCGACCAGTTCTACAATAAGTTTGAAAATATCCGTCAGAACACCAGGGTCGTCAACATCATCATCGCCAGCATAAAGGACGAGCTTTCAAAGCCCGTCAAGGCAGGCTACATGCTCACCGAGGGCAGGAAGATCAAAAAGATACCGGAGGACGCCCCGGTTATCCGCTGGAGGGAGTTCCTGCGCATGGGCCGGCACTGCTTTTATAACTATAAGGTAAAGCGCACGGGCTCTGACCCCGCAGTCATCCTCTATTCCGGCGGCACGACCGGCACGACAAAGGGCATCCTGCTTTCAAACCGTAACTTTAACGCCCTCGGTCAGCAGGTCATAGCGGCAAACCCCATGTTCCGTGTCGGCGATAAGATGCTCGCGGCAATGCCCCTGTTCCACGGCTTCGGCCTCGGTGTGTGCATCCACACGATGCTCTCGCAGGGCGGCAGATGCATCCTCATCCCGCGCTTTACCGCGCAGACCTACGCAAAGCAGATAACAAAATACCACTGCAACTTCATCGCCGGCGTTCCCACGCTGTACGAGGCGCTGCTGCGCCTGCCGAGCATGGATAAGGCCGACCTGAGCTCGCTCAAGGGCGTTTTCTCCGGCGGCGACAGTCTCAGCATTGAGCTAAAGAAGAAGTTTGACAAATTCCTGTACGATCACAACGCCAAGATCCAGATACGCGAGGGCTTCGGCCTTACCGAGTGCGTCACGGCAAGCTGCCTGACTCCTCCGCACATGGCCAAGGAGGGAAGCATCGGCCTGCCCTTCCCCGACACCTATTACAAGATAGTTGAGCCCGGCACGGATAAGGAGCTGCCTTACGGCGAGGAGGGCGAGATACTCATTGCCGGCCCCACGGTCATGATGGAATACATAAATCACCCCGAGGAGACTGCGCAGACCCTTCGCAGGCACGATGACGGCCTTATCTGGATGTACACGGGCGACCTCGGCATGATGGACGACGAGGGCTTTATCTACTTCAAGGGCCGCGCCAAGCGCATGATAATAACCTCCGGCTACAATGTCTATCCCGGTCAGCTTGAGAATATCCTCGACGCGCACGAGTTTGTGCACATGAGCTGCATCATCGGCGTTCCCGACCAGTACAAGATGCAGAAGGTTAAGGCCTTTGTCATGCTCAAGCCCGGCGTTCCCGAAAGTCCCGAAACCAAGGAGGCCATTCTCGCCTACTGCCGCAAGAACATAGCAAAGTATGCAATGCCGTATGACATAGAGTTTCGCCGCGAGCTGCCCAAGACCCTCGTCGGCAAGGTCGCCTACCGCGTCCTTGAAGAAGAGGAGGAGGCAAAGCGCACAGCCGAAACGTCCGAAGAATAAAACACTCTCCCGGCCGTCCGAAAAAATTCGGGCGGCCGAAACTTCTGTTTACTTTTTTCGTCTTGATGTATGCACGCCGTATATGATATAATCGGCATACTTTACAGTTCAGAGAGGTGAACGCTTTGAAAAAAAAATATATCGCCCTTGCGGCGGCACTTATCATGCTGCTGTGCGCTCTGTGCGCATGCGGCAAGGATGAAGACACCAAAACGCCTGAGGAAACGGGCACTCCGCCGGCGGTGAGCACCGACAATCCCGATGTGCAGCCGACGGCCGCCGTTAAGCAGAGCTCCGTCGAGCTCGGCGAGACTGCCGACGCAGGTGACGGCTATATCTCAAAAATGGTCTTTATAGGCGACAGCACGACCTACGGTCTGAAGGCCTACGAGGTTTTGGACGGCTCACAGGTCTGGACGCCGTCGAGCGGCACGCTGGCTCTGTTTAACCAGAGCATAGCCACCATAGTCTATCCCCCGACGGGCGAGGAGATACCAATTACCGACGCCGTGGGCAGAGCAAAGCCGGAGTACGTCGTCCTCACCATCGGCGTAAACGGTGTTTCCATGATGAATGAGGAGCAGTTTAAAACGCAGTACACTGAGCTTATAGAGCGCATAAAGTCCGTAAGCCCCGACACGAGGATCATCTGCAACTCCATCTACCCCGTCGAGGCGATGTATGAGGCGAAGGATAACGGCATAAACAATGCCGTCATCGACCGCGCAAACGGCTGGATACTTCAGATCGCCGAGGCGACCGGCACACACTTTACAAACTCGGCCTCCGTGCTCAAGGGCTCGGACGGCAAGCTCGTTTCCGGTTACGGCAACGGCGACGGCATACATCTCAATGCCGCCGGCTTTGAACGCGTGATAGACTATCTCAAGACCCACGCATGGCTGTGAAAGGTGATGGCATGAAAAGAAAAATCTATTCCGCAGCGGCTGTGCTGCTGCTTGTATGCATGCTCTGCGCGTGCAGTACCGGCCATAACGCCAAGACCCCCGATATTCAGACCGTTGCCGACAAGGTCGGCGCAACGATGGACCTGAGCGAAATGTCGCAGATACCGGATGCCTATGTCGACAGCGTGATGGGCATCGCGCCCGACGGCTATGTCAGCCGCAACACGCTTATATCCGCCGTCGGCACGAATATCAACGAATACGGCATTTTCCTTGCAAAGGACGCCGGGCAGGCGGAAACACTCAAGGCGGCGCTCGAGAAGTATCTTGAATACCGCGAGAGCGTCTGGATGGACGAGTACCTGCCGGACGAAAAGCCAAAGCTCGACAATGCCGAGGTCTGGCAGCAGGGAAATTACGTCATGTACGCCATTCTGGGAGACGATGCGCGTCAGGCGGCGCATGCGGCTTTTCAGAGCTGCTTTGAGGGCTGATAAAATGAAACTGATATGGCACGGTCACGCCTGCTTCGAGCTCATCTCCGCCGACGGCAGCGTTGTATTCGACCCCTACTCTCCCGGCAGCATACGCGGGCTGGAGCTTAAGCCCCTGCGCGCCGACAGTGTTATTTGCAGCCACTCTCACTCCGACCATGACTACGCCGCCGGAGTTGAGCTGACCGGTGCCGAGCCCCGCTTTGAGCTGACGCGGATACCCACGTATCACGACGGCAAGCTCGGTGCTCTGCGCGGCGACAATCTGTGCAGCATAGTCTGCGCGGAGGGACTGAGGCTTGCGCATCTCGGCGATCTCGGACACACGCTCGACCCCGAAACGGCGGCCAAATTCGGCGCAGTAGACGTTCTGATGATCCCTGTCGGCGGCTACTATACGATATGCCCGCAGCAGGCAAAGGAGGTCGCGCTCGCGCTCGACGCGAAGACGGTCATTCCGATGCACTACCGCAGCGCAGGTATAGGACTTGAAAACGTGGCGTACGTCGATGATTTTCTCGCGCTGTGGAGCGGGGAAGAGATCGTTTGTCTCCCCGGCTGCGAATATGAGGTCGAAAAGAGCGCAAAGCGCCGCATCGTCGTTTTCGAGCCCGACAAAAATTGCATAAAATAAAAAATGAGGCTCATTTTCCGTGTGCCGATAAGACAGTAATTTGAGAAAACTACAAAATCGGTATCTGCCAAGCAGGATTGGACAACAAAACAGGCGGCACTCAACTTCGGTTGGGTGTCGCCTGTTTTTACATCTAAGGGTTGAGAATCACCTGTTTTTTGCGCTGGGAAGTGCGCATATTTGCGGTCGTGCAAAATACCCCACAAAGCAGTAAAGCCGATAGATAGGTATTTTGATGCGGAGACTGCTGGATATTGCAGAGATCACCCTACTTCTCCCAGTTAATTGAGAAGTTAGATTTTAGTTCACTAATACAAGAAGTTGACAAGATTTTTTAATTAGTCATAAAAAGTTTTGAAATGTCATAAAACATATTGACACATACGGATAAATGGGGTATTGTATATACAACAAGGGGGGACAAACATGGATTACGATAAAATCATACTCGATATGTTAAACCGAATTGTAAAATTGGAAGAAAAAGTAGAATGGCTCAGCAATAACGCACAAGCCAATGATGCAGAGTTGCCAACTGGAAGCAAAAAATATCGCTTTCTCTCTGATTATCTCCATCAAAGCAATTTGCCACGAATCAAACTACTTTTTACCGAAATCGAAGATATATTAAAGTTCAAGCTACCCGAGTCTGCCACTACGCATCGTGCGTTTTGGGCGAATACGACAAGCCATTCCATCGCACTCAGTTGGCTCAGTGTCAATTACTCTGTGGTAGAGGTAAACCTTGAAGAGAAGTATATCATTTTTGAAAGAAAGCGAGATTTTGAAAAAATGACGATTGATGAGCAAATGCGAATGGTTGTAACGGAGATTGTTTCCGAGTATGGCGCTCATTACAAAATTAGTTTGAAAGAACTTTATGAGTTGCTTAGTGCTCGGTTCAAAACCAACAGCAGTAGTATTATTCCTTCGGACTACTGCTACAATCGTGTCAACAAAGGGATCGCATTTGAGAAAAAGCCGCATCTTTTCAGATTCCTTGGTGACGGAATATATGAGTGTCTTGGCGAGGGATACCCATTTACCGGCGATGTAGAAAATGCGAATGACAGCATTGTTGTTGGTTCGTGGGAAAATGGTGTTTTCCGTAAAAACGCGAACTGGAATCTACTTGGTCTGAAATAACTTTGCTTGCTGTTGCGCTAAAGAAAGGGGACATATCAGAATGGGAGTTTTAATTGGGGTCTTGTGTGCGCTGGCATTGCTTTATTGCATAGGTTCGCACCAAAGCAGAACTCATCACTCTCAATATCAAGCAGGAACTATTTTGATGCTTGGAGATATGACGGCGAGCGAAATGTTGGATGAACTTGAGCTTCATGATGTTTCTATGCAATTAAAGCGCGGTGAGGACTGTTATTTTGAGGGCGTAGGGTTCTCGTACCACTCCAAAGATATTGTTGCTGGTTATAAGAGTAACTCATACGGAAGCAGTGCGCGCGTCATGAAAGGATATTCCATCCATAGATCAACTGGTCAGAGTAAGATTATAAGAGAAACGGTTAGCACAGAGTATCCAGGACGTCTGTTTATCACCAACCAAAGAATCGTTTTTCTTGCAGAGCGGTATGGATTTGATATAGGCTTTGATAAAGTGTCAAATATCACGATGTATGATGAATACTTAGAAGTGTTTTCCGGCAGCAGGTTTTATCGGGTTTATACTCCGCACACGCTGCTTATTCGTGATTTGATTACCTTAATGAATATGTGTTATAAAGAACAACATCCAGGTGAATAAACGCCTACAGAATGCAGTGATCAGAAAAGCCAGACAACAGGAATCGCAAGCGACCGATTCAGGTCAAATTTTTCGTAGATGAAAGAGAACTCGGCTTGATAAAGGCGAGGATGGCGCAGCTTGGGATAGAGAATATGAGCGCCTACCTTCGCCAAGTGGCGATCGACGGATATGCGGCAAAACCGGATATGCCTGAACTCCGTGAAACCAAAAATCCTTGACTCACCTTTCAGGATTGAGCGATGTTCAGCACCAACGGAGCGCAGCCGATCTCTCTGAAATCGTTCAGGGGTTTGGGGCAGTTCCCCAACAAGATTGCACATATCGAGTACGACCTTGTGGGCTACATTCCCGTGGATGAGCTGCTAAAAGCGGAACAGGCATGACCGAGATCATGTCTGTTCCAGGAATTTTGAGTTTTACTGTCTTACCAGCAGAGGCCTTGAGCCTCGTTTTTTATTTTATGAGCCTGATAAGTATCTTTTCAAATTCGGACAGAATGCTGCTGCCGGAGGCGAGGATGAGATTTCTGCCGTACATCTTCGCATATGCCTCTAAGCTGTGCCTTGTGTCGGCGGCATAGATTACGGGGATCACGATTATGCCTTGCCGCTTTGCCTCGTGCACCGCACTGCGTACATCCTCTATTGCCTCCGCCTCGCCCCTGTATGCCGACGGCAGGCCGTCGGACAGCACGACCAGTATCCTGCGCTTTTCGCAGCGCTTTACAAGCTCCATGGATGCCACGCGGATGGAATATCCGTCCTTATTGCCGTTTCCCGCGGAAATCTGCGTTATGGCATCGTAGCAGCGGCTGCCGAGCTCCTTTTGCTCGAAATCCTTTATGACGCAGTGCCCGACGGCATCCGGCCCGCCGTCGAAGGCGACTATCTTCGTGTATGCTATATCCTTGAGCGCCTCCTCGATCATTGCCGCCGTCATGAGCGCCGTGAAGAGCTTTGAGCTGCCGTTGCCGAGTCCCGTGCCCATGCTTCCGCTGCGGTCGATGAGCAGATAAAAGGCAGTCTCACGTGTTTTCGGAGGCGTTTTGCTCTTGAATATATGCTTTGAGCCGAGGGGGATCTTCCACAGCTCGCTTTCCGACAGCGCACCGCGCCGCTGGCTCAGACTGCGTATGCGCTGCTCACGCAGGATGCGGTCGAGCCGCTTGTGCATCTGCCGCGCCTTTTCGGCATACTGCGGCGGGAGTCTGCGCCGCGTCGGTACTATGCTGCTCTCTTCAAATTTCACGGCGGAGTAGGCTCCGGAGAGCTTTGAGCGGTCGTCAAGGCTCAGCCGGCTTGCGCCCGCAGCCTGAACGGTGCTCATTTTTTCATACCGCCGCTCGCGCAGGAGCTCTGATGCGGCATTGCTCAGCATCTGATCGAGCTCCGCCTCGGTCAGCGCCGCCGAGCGCTTATGGGAAAAGCCCGCTCCGATTACCTCGCGCACGGAGCTCGGCCCCTCGGCAAAAGCCTTGGACAGGGCGCTGCCGGAGTCGTTTTTTATGCCGAGCGAGCTGCTCTGCCCGTGATTTGTCGAGCGTCCGGCGCTCGACGACGCGCCCCTGTCCTCGCGCCCGTCCGTTCCGGCGCTGCCCCTGGGCTTCACGTCCGAGCCCGTGAGACTGCCGCTCATGTCGCCATGGCGCTCTGAGTTATCCCCACTGCCCGGGCTTGCGCTGTCTCCCTTATCTCCGCCGGCATCGTCGCCGTCGTCGGGCGTGCCGCGGCGCTCGGTTTCCGGCTCGGTGGCATGACTGCGCAGATAGCTGTCGCTGCCGTCGCCGCGCTGCTCAAGGCGCATCTCGGCGGAAAAGGCATAGTCCTCGATCTGCGCGTTTATTCTTTCAAGCGCTGCGGGCAGCTCCTGCTCTGCGCTGCAAAGCTGTGCAAAAAGCTCCGCCGCGCTCGTCAGCAGCTGAAGGCATATCCTCTCGCAGTCGGAGCAGGCCGGAGCGACGGCGGCCGCGTCAATGAGCTTTTTTATTCCTTCGCCAAGCCCGAAGCCGAGACCCGTGAGCGCACAGGTCTCAAGCTGCGCGAGAAAGCTCTCCAGCGCGCCGCCGGGCGCGAGACTGTCTGCTTTTACATAGCTTACAAAGCGCAGCATGGGAACATAGCCCGGAAAGCGGCAGCATATCATGTTATTCACCCTCGCGTCCTCAAGGATGTTCATCACTCTGCGGCCGAGTATGCGCCCGACAAAGGGACGAAAGCCCCGCTCCTCAAACAGTCGCTCGGAAAATTCGCTCACCCTTTTGAGCGCGTCGGCGTCGGAGCTGTTATCGTGCTGCACCTCGTGCGCCAGGAGGACGCGCAGACCTGCCGCCCAGTGGCGTCGGTCAAAGCCGGAGCGAAGAAGATAAGGAGCGCCGCCGAGAACGATCTGCCCGTCCTCGGTGCGGTTTTTAAGTGAGGTATCGAGCTTCACTGCGGAAACGAGCCTGTTATCGTCAAGCAGAAAGCCGAGGTTCCGGTTGAGGATGCTCTCTATCGGCTCTGTGAGCAGAAAGCTCTCATACCGTTCAAGTGCAGCGGCATCCATCAGGGCACCACGCTCTCTATGAGCTCTGTAAGCTGAAGCCGGGTATACTGATCCTGAGGCTTGGCCGCAACGTTATCCAAAAGCCCCCACTTGAGCCCCAGCAGGGGCTGGGCGCGCAGAGCGTCGACAAGGCCGCGTATCGTCATTGCCTCGGGCTCAAGGCCGCCGGCGGAATCGATGCGGCTTTTTATCGCGCAGTAGACCACGTCGCAGATGTTAAGGCAGTGCTCCGGCGCGGCGGGCACGACGCGGCGCAGTATCTCCTTTACGCTCTCCGGCTCGGACATCTGGATGGGCGTGAAGCGGTCTATGGTCGCCTCATTCATGTAGTTTGTTCCGGCATAGCCCTCGTTCATGGTTATCGTGAAGGAGGATTTCGGGTGCATTCTCACAAGACCGTAGCCGGGCACCTGTATTCTTCGCGCCTCGTCGGTCAGCGAGTGCAGAACATCTGCGCATTCAGGCTTTATGGTGTTGCCCTCGTCGAGCACGACGTCCGCTCCGGCCTCAATATAGCGCAGCATGTCGCTGAGCTTATAGTGCAGCGTTCCGTTCTCTATCGTCGGGCCGCCGAGGAGATCGAGCTTGTCCATCTCGGCGTTGCCCTGCATCCTGTACTGCGGGATGTTCAGCAGCCAGTCGAGCGTCTGAGCAAGCGTGTTCTTGCCGCAGCCCCTGCCGCCGATAAGACGCAGATTGAGGCCCGACAGGCGGTAGGCCAGGCCGCGTGTGAGCTCTCCGTAAGCGTCGGCCTGAACAAATCTCACCGGCGGACAGGGTACGAGCTCGGGGTACGCGGGGTCTGCGAGCATCTGCTCGAGCGTGCGGACGATTATCCCCTGCGGTATACCCTGCTGTATCATGTACTCGGCCTTGTCATTGAGCTCCGATGAGCCTGCGCAGCCGCGCAGCGCCGCTCTTTCTATCGCCTCGCGCACGTCATCCGAGAGCTTATCGGCCGTCTCAAGCTCGGCTATGAAGCCCCACACTGCCGGGTCGCCGGCAGTGCACACAGCGCCGTCTTTTTTGCAAAGCGCACGCGGGCGCGCCGTGACGGGCGCTGTGCGCAGCATTGATATAAGCTGCTCCGAGGGCTCGGACACTGTGCCGATGCAGTTAAATATATCGCCGGCATCCTCAGCGGCGGCAAAGCACATGGGCTCGCTCTCGCGCTGTGCACGTACTATGACGATATAGGGCCAATCGGCGGGAGACAGCTCGCAAAGCGAGCTTATGAAGTCAAGCTTCATCGGCGCACGCATATTGCTGCCGCCGCATATGACCTTCTCGGTTTTTCCGCTCATGTTATCTCTCCTTCAGTTTCCGGCTGCGGCGCCCCAGGGGAAGCCCTTGGCCGAGCCTCTGTAGTATATATGCGGCACGTTTAAAAAAGCGCACCTTCCTACGGACACGACGCTGTCCGGTATATAGACCGAAAACAGATTTGCGCACTGATAAAAGGCCTCGGGCTCGATATGCGTGACGCCCTCGGGTATGACTATGCAATTGAGTGCGCGGCAGCGCGAGAATGCGCCCTCTGGTATTATCGTCAGATTTTTCGACAGGTTGGCATTTCGCAGATGCACCTTGTCGTAAAAGGCGTACGGCTCAAGATAGGTCACGCTGTCGGGCATGATGAGCGTCTCAAGATAGGTATACGACACGAAGGCGTATTCCTTTATTCCGCGCACGCGAACACCGTCGATCGACGACGGAAGCTCCACCCTCGTCGCCGGATTGAAGCAGCCGTCGGTTGCTATCGCGCCTGTTTCCGCATCGAACACAAAATTGTAAGACAATGCCTCCGGCGCGGTCATGGGATTTGTGTCCCACATGCGCTCGCGCATCCAAAGCGCCGTCTCCGCCGCGACCTGCCCGCGCTTTGCGTCAATGTATCCGCGCATAGCGCTCATGCCGCACTCCTGCGAAAAGAATACCGCCAGATCCTCAGGCGCGAGTGTGAGGCTATAGCCCCTCGGAAGCTCAAGCTTCAGCTTGGCGGTCAATATCCTTCGTATACGGGCGCAGGCATCATTATAGCTTGAAAGCACCTTTTTACCGGCGACAATCGGCCTGTCGAGCGTGCACGCCTCGACCCCGTCGGGCGTAGCAAGCCCGACGAAGGCACTGTTTTCATCCCGTATTATCTCAACATCGCCAAACTGCGACGGACTGTATGACAAGCCATGCATTACGCCACCCCCTCTGATATTGTTACATTATTATCATATAGTTTAAACATTTTCCCTTCTGCAACAAAAGTAGCACAGCGCATAAAAAGCCGCAGGCTTTTTATGCGCCGGAAAAAAACCGGGGTCTATGCCCCCGGTTTTTTTAATAATTCACTTGCTTTCACCCATCATGCGGAGGATGTCCGCACGGCGGCGCTCATAGGCGGCCATATTCGTCTCCTCAAAGGGAAGCCTGGGTTCGGTCACGCCCAAAAGCGTCATGAGATATTTCACAAACGGCGGATTCATCATGATAAACGGCCCGACCATAGAGGTCGAGAAATAGTTTTTGAGGCGCACACCCTCGAGCTTCGTCTTTTTGTTTATGCCGATGCCGTATTTTGCCTCGGCAAAATAAATATCCGAATTATCGCCGTAAAGCTGCGAAAACTCCGCCTTGAAGCCGACAAGCTCCATATCTCCGAAAACGCACAGCTGCGTGGAATTAAATCTGTGCAGCATGTCGCGCTTTGCATGCAGCGGAACGAGGCCGAGACCGGCTATGCGGCTGCCGTCCTCGTTTTCGATGTACTCGCAGAAGACCTCGCCGGCATTCGCCGTCATCAGAAACACAACGCCGGAATCAATAAGCTGCCTCAGGCGGTCACGGTGCGGCATGAGCTTTTTGACGGCAAGCTCCTGCCCGTGCTCTGTCATCGCGCCCATTATTATCATATCGACCTTTTCGGAGACAAAGCGCGGCTGCTCGCCATAGCCCGTCTCTATTATTTCGGCCTCCGGCATGCAGCGTGCGAGATACCGCCAGTTCCAGCAGTCGCCGAACAAATTCGCAAATTCGGGAAACAGCACCTCTATCTTCATGTCTGCTCCTCCTTTTCCTCAAGGCGCGCAAGGATACCGTCGCGCACCTGCTTTGTTAGCTGCGGCGTTGTCAGATCGTGCAGGATAAACACCTTGTCCGTGCCCTCGAGCTCAAGCTCGGACGGAGCGTCGGTCTCCTGCTCGACGCAGCGTATCTTCTCCTCCGGAACGCCGGCAAGAAGCAGGCGCAGATGATAGTCGTGCAGCCTCACGCCGCCGACGACGATGCGCTTTATGCCCGGATCGTTTAAAAACTCAAAGTCCGCGTCGTACACCCATGTGACGATCTCGGTCGTTTTCTTGTACGTCTTATCATCGAGCATGACGATGACCTCCTTCACCCCCGGCTCGGAGCGAATATAGTCGAAAACGATCGAGCACGCGACGGGGTTCTGCCCCTTGGTCATGTTCGTCACGACCTCGACGCCGTTTTTCTTAACGTTTGTGTAGCGCGAGGCAACTATGCCCATGTGTGAAAAGCTTTTTGCTATATCCCCGGCGGAAAGGCCGAGCTCACGCAGGAGAGTCACGACGGCAACCTGATTGTAGGTGTTGAAAACGCTGTCGTTTATGAGCGGATATTCCTCGTCGCCCCTTGGCGAGTGTATGACGATGCAGCGCTTTTCATAGTCGGGGGATGCCAGGTAATCCGCCTCGGGCGAGGCAAAGCCGCAGTTAGGGCAGCGCATTTTTCCGATGTGATGATAGCGCACGTATTCATACTCGAGCCTGCCGCCGCAATAGGGGCAGGCGCGCACGTCGTTTATTATATTGACGCATTTGTCCCTGTCGGTCGGCAGGCGGACTATGGAGAAATAGCTGCGCTTATTGTCCTTTTTGAGCCGGCTGCTGATCGGATCGTCGGCGTTTAAGATCATGTGCGTATCGTCCGGCAGTGCCGAGTCTATAAATGAGAATATAAACTCCGGGTGCGCGTTGCGCTGTATGGAGTCGCGGAAGAGGTTCGTGCACACTGCGTAGTCGGGGTGGACGTATTTATATATCCTCTGCGAGCTGCGCTCGTCGATCTCGAGCACAGCGTATTCAAACTTCGCCCTGCCGCCCATCGTGCTGCCTGAAATGAGCGCCGTTGCGATGCCCGCGTCGGTGTTTGAGCCTGCCCTGTTATCAAGCACCTCAAAGCCCGCGTCATGCAGAACGTCGAGTATCATGTTGCAGCAGGTCGTTTTGCCGTTCGTACCGGTGACGGTCATAACGGTCTTCGGCTTTTCGATCCTGCCGAGGAAGTCCGGGCAGAGCTTTATGGCAAGCTTGCCGGGGAAATAGCTTGCATTCATGCCCAAAAGCTTTTGCAGCCACATTGCGAGCTTGCCGAGCCACAGGGCGATTATAAATCTCAGATTCTTTTTCATCATTACCTTCCTCTTTGGAAATATGATACCTTACATTATAGCTCACCGTCCGGGAGCTTGTCCACAGCTTTTTATCATCTTGACCGATGCTGCATTTTAATGTATATTTAAGCTACTGGAGGGATGAAATATGCCGTGGTATACATATGTTGCGTTTCTGGTGCTCGGCGTTATCGCGTATTTCGTGATAGTTGAGATAAAGACCGGGCAGAAGCTCAAGGAAAAGAAGGCCGCCGACCGCAAGGCCGCAAAGGAAGCGGCCAGAAAGTCCAAGTCGGCAAAGAAAAAGCCCAAGTCAAAAAGATAATCAAAAAATTTTTCAAAAATTGTTGACAAGGGGCCGAAAATCTGTTATATTTACTGAGCCGTGGCCGAGTGGTTCAGTCGGTTAGAACGCCGGCCTGTCACGCCGGAGGTCGAGGGTTCAAGTCCCTTCTCGGTCGCCACAGATGCCCCTTGAAAAAGGGGCATCAGCTTTGCTGCTGTAGCTCAGTAGGTAGAGCGCATCCTTGGTAAGGATGAGGTCGGCAGTTCGAATCTGCCCAGCAGCTCCAATATAAAACCGCCACTTTTGTGGCGGTTTTTCTTTATTTTATGCGTTATATATAATTTTTCAGCTCAGCTTGAAAAGTCCCTTTACGAGTCCCTTGTCGGTTTTCCGGACGTGTCTGAAGACCTCCTCAAAGCGGTTAAGAGCCTCGTCAATGATTTCGGGCGTGTCGGCAAGCGATGTATACAGGCGGCTGCCGGCAAGCGTTACTATGCCGTTTGCCATGTATGCCGCGTCAATGCTTTTTTGGAGGCGCTTTCAGGCAACTGCGGATACGGCGATTGCGCTTGCCCTGTATCGATCATATTAAGAATATGAAAACTTTTGAAGCGCACGATTGAAATGCCGCCGTGCCGATGATAATATCAGAGCACAAAGGAGGTACGGCATGAAGAAAAATATCTGCATCGTATGCGCTTTGGCGCTCATGCTGTGCGGACTGTGCGCCTGCTCACAAACGCCGGAGCAGCGGGCGATGAGCATTGCCAAAGAAAAGCTCGGCCTTGACCTGAGCGGCAAATGCACGGTCGAGGAGCTTTATTACTCGTATGACGACGGCAACATCTTCGGCGAGGGCACGGCCGAGTACAGGCTGAGCTTTGACGGCGACGCGTCGGGGCTGTTTTCGTCGCTTGATACGCTGCCCGACATAAACGGAAACGACGCCGTGAGAAAAGCGGCCGCCATGGACGGCATTTATCTGCCCGAGACAGAGGACGGCACGCCGTTTGCCTACACAAGCAAAAATAACGAGCTTAACTGGGTCCTGCTTTTATATTACAGTGAAGAAAACACAGCGTACATGATCACATGCGACGCATAAAAAAACAACGGATGCTCGAGAGAGCATCCGTTGTTTGAGACTGTCAAAAAACCTATGCTGCCGAGTAAATACAACCGCGCAGCGGGGGAGCTTGAGGGGGCAAGGCCCGCCTCAAGTTGGATCATAGCCATCAAAAATGCCTGAGCCATCAGGCTTTTTGACGAGCGAAGCGAGATTTTTCGTGAAGCGTAAGCTTCACAAAAAATGTGGCGTATTTGAAGCGTGCAAAAAAGCCATCGGCTTTTTTGACACGCTGAAACAACGGATGCTCGAGAGAGCATCCGTTGTTTTTTGATATTCAAAACTTTTTCATCAGCCGCCGAAGCCGAAGATGTCGGGCATGGTCTGCTGCTGATGTTGCTGCTGATGTTGCTGTTGCTGTTGCTGTTGCTGTTGCTGTTGTTGCTGTTGCTGCTGCTGATTTGCAAGCGCCGAGGTGGTCTGCTCGCCGACAGTCACGGTGACGGTGAGGGTCTGACCCTGGCGGTAAACGCTGAGGGTGAGCTTATCGCCCGCCGCACAGTCGGCTATGATTGAGCTTAAGCCGCTCTTTCCGCTTATCTCCTTGCCGTCGGCGGCTGTGATAATGTCATTTGCCTGAAGTCCTGCCTTTTCGGCGGGGCATCCCTCGGTGACGGAGACCACTGCCGCGCCCGCGGGAGTGCCGTAGCTTATAGCCTCGTCGCTGACGTCGGAGACCATGACGCCGATGTAGGGCTTTGCGACATAGCCCTTTTCGATGATGCTGTCAACGATGCTGCGCACGGAGTTAATGGGGATGGCAAAGCCGATGTTATCAATCGACGCGCCCGAACCGGAGGAGCCGGAGTATTTGGCGTTTGTTATGCCTATGACCTCGCCGTACAGGTTAAACAGCGCACCGCCGGAGTTGCCGGAGTTTATGGCGCAGTCGGTCTGTATAAGCTCCATGGTGACGTTGTTGGACATCGTGACCTCGCGGTCAAGCGCGCTGACAGCGCCGGAGGTCAGCGAGAAGGTCAGCTCACCCAGGGGGTTGCCGATGGCGATGACCGAGTCGCCGACATTCAGGTTATCCGAGTCGCCTATCGTCACGGGAGTGAGATCCTTCGCGTCGATCTTCAAAACGGCAACGTCGTTGCTCTCGTCATAGCCGACAAGCTGTGCATCGTAGCTCTTGCCGTCATAGAGCGTGACCTTTATGGAGCTTGCCGATTCAATTACGTGGTAGTTTGTGATTATATATCCGTCGGCAGAGTAGATAAAGCCGGAGCCGGACGCCGCCGACTGCGTGGTGTAGCCCCAGAAGTTCGTTGTGACCTGAGTGGTGATGCCGACAGTAGAGTTTACGTTCCCGGCGTACACCTCGGCGGCGGTCATCTGCTTGCTGGTGTCTATGCTCGCGGTGTTTATGACCGAGCTCGGGCGTTTGCCCTGATAGACGGTCGTTCCTCCGCCAGAGCCGCCGAAAACGGCGTTTCCTATCGCCGAGCCGCCGAAGCCGGCTATCATGGCCGCGACGAGCACGCCGGCTATCATGGCGCCGGGCTTTTTCCAGAACGGCTTTTTCTCCGCCTTGGGCATTTCCGGTTCAAGCCTTGACGCTTCGCCTTGAGCCGGGCTCTGCTCATTCTCCGGCTTGTGACCGTAGAAGAAGCTGTATTCTCCGTCAACCGGAGCGTTCTGCCGCTCCTGAGCATTCTCGTTTTTGCTTTCCGTGTTATCCATGATATTGCCTCCTTATATATCTATCGCCAAAGCGTTGAGGCCCGGCGCTTTTTGTTGGTCTGCCGCTTTGGTGAAGACCTCTCCGCTCGGTGGGCAGTGACCTGTATTCCGTGGAACTGGCTTGAGAATAAACCCCTGACCTGAAATGAGCTGAAAAAGATATGTTAGCAAAATATGAATTTGCATTGATTTTTCACGCTCGGCTGTTAAAATGATTTCAGGTTCGTTTCAGCTGCGTGAATTAACATATGTATAGGAGTTGATAGTATGCGTATTTTAATTGCAGAGGACGAGGTCGGGATCGCAAAGGCTCTGAAGCTCGTTCTTGAAAAAAACCGTTTTGCCGTCGATATGGTGCATAACGGCCTCGACGCGCTTGAATATATGCTGTCGGTAAGCTATGACACGGTGGTGCTGGATATAATGATGCCGGGTCTCGACGGGCTTGAGGTCTTAAAGCGCGCCCGCGAAAGGGGAATAACCGCGCCGGTGCTGTTTTTGACGGCCAAGGCCGAGGTCGAGGATCGCATAGCGGGGCTCGACGCGGGAGCGGACGACTATCTGCCCAAGCCCTTTGCCATGGGCGAGTTTCTCTCGCGTGTGCGCGCACTGACGCGCCGCAGCGGAAGCTACGCGCCCGATGTTATCCGCGTCGGAGATACGGCGCTCGACTTAAGCTCGTACACTCTCTCGGCAGGCTCGCAGAGCGTGCGCCTTAACAACAAGGAGTTTCAGCTCATGGAGCTTTTTATGCGCAATCGCGGCAGAGTTTTCTCGACCGACGCTTTGATGCAGAAGGTCTGGGATCTCGACACCGAGTCGGAGACCGACGTCGTCTGGACCTACATCGGCTTTCTGCGCAAGAAGCTCAGAGGGCTCGAAGCCGGTGTTGAGATAAAGACCATCCGCGGCGCGGGCTACGCGCTGGAGGAAAAGTGATGCTGAGCAAAATGCGGCGCAGATTCATAGCCTCGGCGATGGCGGCGATGGGCGCTGTCACTCTCGTGCTGCTGGTCGCGGTGAATCTGTGGAACTATAATATTACAACCGATAAGCTCGACGAAACGATAGACGCGCTGGTGACTACCGGTCAGGAGCCGTACTCGGGCTCCTCTAACTTCACTCTGCCGGACATATTCGGAGGAGACTCGCCGGAGACGAAATATATGACGCGCTACTTTGCCGTCGTGTATGATGCCGACGGCGACGCACTGCGCGTTTTCAGCGACTATATCGCCACCGTTTCCGCACAGCAGGCGCTGTATTATGCGTCGGATGTGCTCTCGGCGGGGCATGCGCAGGGCTACTACGGCGACTATCGCTACTGCGTCAAAAGCGGCCCGTCGGCAAGCGCCGTAATATTCTTAAACGCCTCGCCCGAGCAGCAGTCGATGAAAACGCTGCTGACCGTTTCGCTGATAGTGGCGGCGGTGAGCCTTCTCGCGGGCTTTGCGCTTGTAGCGCTCTTTTCAAAAAAGGCCATCGCGCCGTATGTGCGCAATATGGAGCTTCAAAAGCAGTTTATAACCGACGCGGGGCATGAGCTCAAGACTCCGCTGACCTCAATATCGACGAGCGCGGACGTGCTGAAGATGGAAAACGGCGACAATGAGTGGATAGACAACATTCAGAAGCAGACCGTGCGTATGTCGAAGCTCGTCAAAAATCTTGTGACGCTCTCGCGTCTTGACGAAGGCGTTCCGCTGCCGGACAGAACCGAGTTTTCTCTCTCGGACGCCGCGTGGGAGGCCGCCGAGCCCTTTGAGATTCGCGCAAGGGCGCAGGGAAAGAGCTTTACCCAGAGCATAAGCCCCGAGCTTGCGATGAAGGGCGATATGGCCGCCGTGCAGCAGCTTATATCTATCCTTCTCGATAACGCCTTTAAATATTCCGACGACGGCGGTCAGATACGCCTTTCGGTGTATCCGCAGCACAAAAATAATATCATCGAGGTGTATAACACCTGTCCGCCGGACTCGCTCGGCGATATCGACCGCTTTTTCGACCGCTTTTACCGCGCCGACAGCTCACGCAGGTACGACGGCGGCACGGGCATAGGCCTTGCCATCGCAAAGGCCACCGCGCAGGCTCTCGGCGGCAGCATAAGCGCGGAAACAGCCGACGGCAGGAGCATAGTTTTCAAGGCTGTATTATAAAACGCCCACTGTGGGTGGGCGTTTTACCGGTCGCTCGGACCGGGATCGTAATCTCCGAATATCATATCGTCAATATCCATAGCAGTCACCTCATTTTTCAGCATACCTTCAGTATATGCCGCAGGGTATGGAAACATGACAATTTTATTTTTCTGCTTTGAGCGTAACGCAGACGATCTCCGGGCGGTTGAAGATACGCGGGATGGGCACGGAATTGCCGAGGCCGCGTGATACGATCATGGTGTAATTTCCGTTATAAAATTTGCCCTCGACGAAGTCGGGAAACAGATGCCGGTCGGTGCCGATAAGGCCGCCGACGCCGGGTATGCGGACAATGCCGCCGTGCGCGTGGCCGCTTAAAATGAGATCGACGGGCAGCTCAGGATACTCCTTCATCCAGTAGTTTCGATGTCCGAGCAGGATTTTAAACGCAGCGGGAGCTGCCTCGTTCATCTTCTGCGCAAGCTCATCGGGCGCGAGCATATCGGCATAGGCGATGGGATCCTCGACTCCGCCGAGGAGAACGGAATCGCTGCCGCGGCTTATCGTCAGATATTCGTTGCTGAGATATTTTACGCCGGCCGACTCCAATATGCCGCGCACCCTCTGCGCAAGGTTCGAGCCGAACTCGTGATTTCCGCTGACGAAGTACACGGGGCAGAGCTCCGTAAGGCGCGGCGCAAGCTTTTCGACTGCCTCAAGGTCGCCCTCGTCGGTGACAAAATCGCCCGTGAGCGCGATGATATCGGGCGAAAGAGAGCGCACCTTATCGACAAGCTCCGTGCCGTCGTCGCCGAACTGCGCGCCGTGCAGGTCGGAAAGCTGCACTATCCTGAAGCCGTCAAAGCTCTCGGACAGCTTTTCCGACGCGACCTCATAGCGGCTTATCTCAAGCGTCTGACTGCTGTCCTTTATCAAAAACGCGCAGATTGCCGCGATGAGCGCAATGACGATAAGCGCCGTCAGGCAGCCGCGTCCTCTTTGTTTTTTGCCGTGAGTTTTCAATGCAATGCCTCGCTGAGTTCATAAAAGTCTGCGGCAATTGTATCACATTGCGGCCGAAGCCGCAACTTTGCTATTGAAACCCTTGCCCGTTTGGGGTATAATGTATAAATCCCGCCGAAAAAATTATATTTTTAATAATAAGGAAGATAAGACATGAGTGCATCAACCGAAAGAAAAAACAGGCAGACCGCGCGCAGCGAGGGCTCCTACGCCAAGGACATCAATGCGCAGAAGGAAGCCGCCAAGAAGAAAAAGCAGAAGATCAGATGGATCATTGTGGGCGTCGCCATTGTCGTCTTCTTCGGCTTTGCCATCTACCTCAACTCCGGCGCGCTGTACAGATCGCTTGACGGCCTGACGGTCAAGAACACCGAGGTCACCGCCGAGGACGGCACCGCGATAGCCGCAGGCGAGCGCAGCTTCTCCGTGGCCGAGTGCAACTATATATATCATATGCAGTATATCAGCCTTATGAACACCTACGGCGACTATGCCTCCACGCTTTTTAAGCTTGACACCTCCAAGCCCCTCGACGAGCAGGAGTGCCCGAGCTTTATGAACACCGAGGGCAAGGAAAACTACACCTGGGACAGGTATTTCCGCGACGCCACCAGATCTCAGCTCAAGCAGCTGGCCGCCTACGAGGCATACGCCGGACAGCATGACATAAAGCTCGATGACGACGATCTCAAGGAGATCGACGATACCATAGCCTCAATCGCCGAGACCGCAAAGAAAAACAACTACGGCAGCGTCAGCAAGTTCCTCGCGGCAAACTACGGCCGCGGCTGCAACGAGTCCGTTGCCCGCGATATCATGAAGCTCCAGGCTCTCGCGGCCAAGGTCCAGACAAGCATCACCGACGCCGAGACCTACACAGCAGAGGAGCTCGCCGCAAAGTACGATTCCGTCAAGGACAGCTACGATAAGTTCACCTACAGCTACTATCTCGTGGCAGCCGAGGTTCCCGAGCATGTCCACTCCGAGGACGAGAGCGAGGATGAGCACGACCACGCCTCCGAGCCTACCGACGAGGCAAAGGCGGCGGCTCACACCACCGCCGAGGACATCCTCAAGAAGCTTAGCGACGGCAGCTCTCTCGCCGACGCGGCCAAGGCCGCCGTCGAGGGCGCCGAGATCAAGGAGCAGACCGATCTTGTCGGCTCCTCCGTCGAGTCCGACATCTCCGAGTGGCTCAAGAGCGCCGACCGCAAGGCGGGCGACACGACCGTTATCGACGGCAGCACCGGCAGCTACGTCGTCGTGTTCACCAAGCGCGACAACAATCAGGCTCCCACCGAGGAGAGCGGAGATCAGAACTACTGCGACTACGTCGCCGAGAACCTTCTCAAGCAGGATGTGCTCAGCGAGTGGAACGAGCATGTTTTCAGCGGTATCGTCGAGGTCTACAAGGGCTCCTTCACCGGCGCCTCCCGCTACGTCGGCATCTGATCATGAAAGCACCAAAGGCCGTTCCGAGAGGAACGGCCTTTACTTATCGGAGAATAATTATGAACGAAAGAACCATACGCGCCGAAATGCTTCTCGGAGCCGAGGCGATGGAAAAGCTCCGGCGCGCACATGTGGCCGTGTTCGGCCTCGGCGGTGTTGGCTCATGGTGCGCAGAGGCGCTTGCGCGAAGCGGCGTGGGGCGCCTGACGCTCATAGACCAGGACATCGTGGGCTTGAGCAACATAAACCGCCAGCTTTGCGCCCTCAGCTCGACCGTGGATATGCCCAAGGCCGAGGTGCTGCGCCGCCGTATTGAGGATATAAACCCCGATATCGACGTGCGCACGATCGTCGGCCGCTATGAGGCGTCGAGCCGCGAGAGCTTTTTCGCCGATTACGACTATATCGTCGACTGCATCGATCTTGTTTCCTGCAAGGTCGACCTCATACGCACGGCAAAGGAGCGCAATATTCCGATCGTCTCCGCCCTCGGCACGGGCAACAAGTGCGACGCGCAGAGGCTCATGCTGTGCGATATAAAAAAAACCGGCGGCTGTCCGCTGGCAAGGGTCGTGCGCAGGGAGCTGCGCAAGCTCGGCATCGAGCATCACGAGGTCGTTTTCTCGCCCGAGGAGGCGATGGAGCCGGCGCAGTTCGAGGCTCCGCCGCCGGGACGCAGGAGCGTGCCCGGCTCGCTGGTGTGGGTGCCGGCAAGCGCGGGGCTTCTCCTGTGTCAGCATGTTGTACTGACTATAGTTCAATCACCTGAGGCCTGACGTCGGGATCGTGGTTTGCCATGACCGCAACGCAGCCGGGGTCGTTTGCCTGCTCCCTGATCCAGTCAAAGGACTTTAGCATGGCCTTTTCGTTAAAGCCGCAGCCGGGCAGTATCCTCTCGCGCCACGAGCGCTCGGAAAACGCCGCGTCCGAGGTCAGAACGACGAACTTTTTGCCGTTTCTGATCTTAACGCCGATCTGCCCGTCCGTATGTCCGGGCAGGCACACGAGCGTCACCGTCCCGTCGCCGAAGAGATCGTACGACCACCACAGCGGCCCGTCCATCGTGCCCTTAAACCAGAAGTGCTCGATGGGTATCCCCTCGCGCATGCTCTCCGGCTGGCGCAGTCTGTACACCGTGCGTATCGTCCACCAGCCCTCCTCCTCCGGAAGCAGGATGCGCCGCGCATTCTTCACAGAGCGCAGGCCGCTGACGTGGTCAGCGTCCAGATGTGTTAAGACTACGACGTCGATATCCCCGGGAGCAATGCCCATTGCGGCCAATTGCTCAACGACGGTCTTGCCCTTTTCGACCCGGGGGCGGTAAAATGCAGCGAGGTATCCGGGCATCAGGCTTTTTACCGCATGCTCGTCATACACGCCGTCGGGACTTATCTCGCGGCTCCAGCCCGTGTCGATAAGCACCTTTCCCTTCGGATGCTCTATAAGATACGCCGAGACCGGAAGCTCGATCCTCTTGCTCAGCTTATCGAACACGCCGCGCCGCACGTTTTTGAGATTCACTCCGCCGCCGTAAGGCACAGCCTTTGACACGAGCATGCTTCCGCAGTGAAGAACATGAATTTTTATGGTCGATCCTTCGTCTGCCATTTTCTTTCCCCTCCCCGGTTTTTGTTAACCAATTGGTAAAATACTATCACAAACTCTCAGTCTTGTAAACAGGAAAGGAGACAAAATGCCCCTGATAGTTGATAAGCAAGCCGTCCGGATGGACATACTTATGGCGTTTCAGCGCTGTATAGACCGCAAGCCGCTCACAAACGTCTCGCTGCGCGACATCGCCGCCGAGGCGAGCATGAGCCACGCAAAGCTCCTGAACTACTTCGACAGCAAGGAGGAGCTGCTGGTAAGCTATGTGCGTTACACACGCGATTATATGAGCGAAAAATGCGTCGCCTGGTTCCGGGAGCACGACCGCGCCGAGTACGCCTCGAATGCCGAATACATGAACGCATTCATGAGCTATGTCGCCCGCGGCAGGGTAGGTGAGCAGCGCCCGAACGCAACGACGCAGACCTACGTTCTCGCGCATTATAACGAGCGCGTGGCAGAGCTGATAAGAGAGGAATTTGCCGAGTGGCGGCGGATAATGGAGCAGTGCCTCAAGCGCATTTACGGCGACGGGGTCGGCGCACGCGAGGCCGAGGGCATGATGATCCTCATCGCCGGAACGTTCATCTGCAACTACAACAACGCCCTGACCGGCGGCATCAGCGACAACATAATCGGTTCGTTCGACAAGCTGCTGCAATCATAATCTGCAAGCTTAAAGAATAAGGCTCCCGTCCATTAGACGGGAGCCTTATTCAGCGTGTCAAAAAAGCCAATGGCTTTTTTGCAATTGTAAAAAAGGGGGGGGAGAAGGGCGCAGAGTTAAGTCCGCACTCTCTTTTCAAATCCGTGCGTCAACGGCGCACACCTATAGCTGTCCGCTATCAGCTGACTGCTCGGTAAACGCTACGCTTTTGCGCGCAGAGCACGCATGGCGTTGAGGACGGCGATGACCATGACTCCGACGTCGGCGAAGATCGCCGCGCCCATATCCGCAGCGCCGAGAGCGACCAGCAGCAGGCACGAAAACTTTACGCCCAGAGCGAAAATGATGTTCTCGTAAACGATGCGGATGCACTTACGCGAGATTTTGATCGCCTTGGATATCTTCAGCGGATCGTCGTCCATAAGAACGACGTCGGCGGCCTCGATTGCGGCGTCCGAGCCCATTGCGCCCATGGCAATGCCTATGTCCGCACGCGAGAGGACCGGCGCGTCGTTTATGCCGTCTCCGACAAAGGCGAGCTTTGCCTTGCCGCTTTTCTCTCCGAGCAGGCGCTCGACCTCTCTTACCTTATCTCCGGGCAGCAGCTGACTGTGTACCTCGTCAACGCCGAGCTCGGATGCGACCTTGTCGGCGACCGCCTTCGCGTCGCCTGTGAGCATGACGGTCTTGCTGACGCCGGCCTTCTTGAGCTCTTCGATTGCCTTGGCGGAGTCGGGCTTTACGATGTCGGAAATGACGATGTGACCGGAGTACACGCCGTCGATGGCGACGTGCACAATGGTCCCGACGCTGTGGCAGTCGGTGTGCCCGATGCCGAGCCTTTGCATCAGACGGTCGTTGCCTGCGGCGATGGAATGCCCGTCGACCTTGGCGATAACGCCGTTTCCGCTTATCTCCTCGATATCGCTCACGCGGCTGCGGTCAAGCTCCCTGCCGTAGGCGCGCTGAAGGCTCTTGCTGATCGGGTGCGAGGACGCGCACTCTGCAAGGGCGGCGTACTCGAGGAGCTTCTTGTCCTCGATCGGGCAGTGGTGGATGCCGCTGACCTCGAAAACTCCCTTAGTGAGCGTGCCGGTCTTATCAAAAACGACGGTCTTCGTCTGCGCGAGCGCCTCAAGGAAGTTTGAGCCCTTTATGAGCACACCCTCGCTGCTCGCACCTCCCAGCCCGGCAAAGAAGCTGAGCGGAATGCTGATGACCAGTGCGCAGGGGCAGCTTACTATCAAAAATGTAAGCGCACGGTATATCCACACGGTCCAGTCGCCGCCCGCGCTCATGAACAGGATCCGCACAAGCGGCGGAAGGAGCGCCAGCGCCAGCGCGGCATAGCATACGATGGGCGTGTACACCCTCGCAAAGCGCGAGATGAACTGCTCCGAGTGCGACTTGCGCGAGCCGGAGTTTTCGACGAGCTCGAGTATCTTCGACACGGTCGATTCGCCGAAGGGCTTCGTCGTGCGCACACGGATAAGTCCGCTGAGGTTTATGCAGCCGCTTATGATCTCCTCGCCGGGAGCGACGTCACGCGGCAGGCTCTCACCCGTGAGGGCGCTGGTGTTTATCGTTGTCGTGCCGTCAACCACAACTCCGTCGATGGGGACCTTTTCGCCCGGCTGGACGACGATGACCGTGCCGGTCTCGACCTCGTCGGGATCGACCTGCTCAAGCTTTCCGTCTGCCTCAATATTGGCGTAGTCGGGGCGAATGTCCATCAGCGAGGATATACTGCGGCGGCTCTTGCCGACGGCATAGCTCTGGAACAGCTCGCCGATCTGGTAAAACAGCATGACGAGCACCGCCTCGTTGAAGTCGTGGCTGCCGCTTATGAAGGCAAGCGCGACAGCGCCGACCGTGGCGACTGCCATGAGGAAGTTTTCATCGAAAACGCGGCCGTTCAATATGCCCTTACCGGCCTTGCGCAGAATATCATAGCCGATGACGATGTACGCCGCAAAGTACAGGAGCATTGCCGGTATCTCCGGGAGGCTCACAAGATTCAGCAGCGCCAGCAGCACCGCGGCGATGATTATGCGCACAAGCACCTTTTTCTGCTTTTTATTCATATAAACCTTCCTTATGTCTATAAAATACGCCCTTCGCTCGGAAGGGCGTTTCGATTCCCGCCAGCTTTCAGATCAGAGATAGATCTCGCAGTCGTCCTCGACCTTCTTGCAGTTTTTGACCACTGCCTGCATGACGGCGTCAGCATCCGCGCCCTCGGCAAATTCGACAGTCATCTTCTGGGTCATGAAATTGACGGCGGCCTTCTCTACGCCCTCGGTCTTACCGGCGGCCTCCTCCATGAGGTTGGCGCAGTTTGCGCAGTCAACTTCGATCTTATAGGTCTTTTTCATGATGCTTCTCCTCTATTTTTGATTTATTTAAACAATTAAATGATTGTTTAATCGTTATGCTTGCAGTATAATAAGCTTGAGCCGAAAAGTCAATGGCATACGGCGACTTACTTCCGAATGGGCTCAAATCATTTCCGAATGGAGTAACGGCATGGAAAATGAAGCAATGCCCCACGATCACGGGGAGAAAAAAAGCGCGCAGCTGCGCGAGGCGTCGGCGAGGACTGAGAGCTTCCGCACGGTGTCGGACATATTCAAGCTTCTGGCCGACCCCAGCAGGGCGCGGATATTCTGGCTGCTGTGCCACTGCGAGGAATGCGTTGTGAACATATCGTTTCTGACGGACATGAGCAGCCCCGCGGTGTCGCATCATCTGCGCCAGCTCAAGGACGGCGGGCTCATCGTCAGCCGCCGCGAGGGCAAGGAGGTCTACTACAAGGCCGCCTCCGCCGAGCAGGTGCGTCTGCTGCATCTGATGATGGAAAAAACAATGGAGATATCCTGCCCCGAGGACGGCGACGGCGATATCCGAAGCGTGCCCGAGCTTCCGGAGCTTGACGCGCACACAGGCGGCGAGGGGCGCTATCCCGCCGAGCAGCTTGAGACCGTGCGCCGCGTGCACGAGCTTCTGACCGAAAATCTCGACCGGCGCTACACGATTGATGAGCTGTCGCGGCGCTTTCTCATAAACCCCTCCTCGCTCAAGGAGACGTTCAAGGCCGTCTACGGCAAGTCGCTGGCCGCGCACATCAAGGAGCACCGCATGGAGCGTGCCTCCGAGCTTCTGCGCGATACGAGCCTGAGCGTCGCCGAGATCGCCGAGCGCGTGGGCTACGAAAATCAGAGCAAATTCTCCGCAGAGTTCAAAAAGCAGACCGGCCGTCTTCCGACCGAATACCGCCGTTTTTCAGAGGCGCATTGAGGCGGCTGTGAAAATGCGTGGGATTTCGGGAAAACGCGTGTATAATGGAGTGAGAGACAAAATTACGGGGAGGTGGAGCCTTGGACGACCGCGAGATAATGGAGCTCATCGCGCAGGGCGATGAGCGCGGCATGCCGGAGCTGCAAAGGCGCTACGGCGCGCTTTTGCGCTATGTCGCAGCTCCCATTCTGGGCGACAGCGCGGCGGCCTCCGACTGCGTTTCGGAGGTGTATCTGCGCGTTTTGGAAAAGTCCGCGCAGTTTGACCCCGAGCGCGGCAGCCTCGGCGCGTGGCTCACGGCGATAGCCCGAAACACGGCGCTGAACATCGTCCGGCGCGGCAAAAACGAGGCCTCGCACGAGCTGCGCGAGGATATGCCCGACCCCGCGCCGACGCCGGAGGAGCAGCTTCTGCTGGCCGAACGGAAAAACGCGCTGGCAAAGGCGCTGAAAACGCTCAGCTTTTCCGACAGGGCGCTGTTTTACCGAAAATACTACTACATGCAGCCGATGAGCCAGATCGCCGCCGAGCTCGGCATGACAGAGCGCGCGGCCGAGGGGCGGCTGTACCGCATACGCAAAAGGCTCAGAGACTTTTTGGGAGGTGAAGGCTATGGCAAATAACGAATTTGACGGGCTCGACCGCCTGATAGAGGACGGCCTCGAGCCTCTTCCGCCCGACGACGTGGTAGACCGCGTTTCCGCCGGAAAAACAGCCTTCGACCTCATAATCGCCGGCCTTGCGCTGAGCATGATAACGCTCAACTTCTTCGCGCTCGGCTATATTCTACCCCTGATCGGCGTTGTGCTCCTGCTGATGGGCTTTCGCCGTCTGCGCGGCGAAAACGGCTGGTTCAAGGCCTGCTTTGCTATCTCCGCCGTGCGCTGCGTTTCCGTCGCGGCGCAGTGCATTATCGCCGCCACCGTTTACCACAGCACATTCATGGACTCCGGCGCGGCGGATATCGTCGCCGCAGTCAGCGCCGCCCTTGTTTTCGCGCTTATCATCTGTCTGCGAAAGGGCATACTCGCAGCGCAAAAACGCGCCCGGCTCGAGCCGCATGCCGGCGGCGCGGCGGCGCTTATCGTATGGTATGCCGTCGGCTGCGTGCTGGCGGCCATGAATGCCGAGGGCTTCATCCTTGTTACCGGGCTGATCATCAGCTTCATATTCATTCTGCGCAGTCTGGCAAGGCTTGCGCGCGAGCTCGATGAAGCAAGCTACGCCGTGCACCCCTCGCCCGTGCGCGTGTCCGACAGGGCGCTGTGCATCACGATATTTTTGCTGATCGCCCTCGGCATAATCTGCGGATTTCTGTTCCTCCAGCGCTTTCCGATGCAGTGGCAGCCCGAGCCCGAGACGCAGACTGTCGAGCTTCGCCGCAAGCTTCTCGCCGCGGGCTATCCCGAAAGGGCGCTGCGCGATCTCAGCGACGAGGATGTCAAAATGTGCGAGGGCTTCACCGCGGTCTACACCAACGACGGAGATCAGTTCGACAACGGCAGCGGAGTCACGGTTATGACCGTCGCCGTGAGGCTCGATGAGCCCGGCACGCGATACCGCATATTCACCCACTTTGAGTGGCACGATGCGCGCTCGTGCGGCACGGAGCTTCTGCGCGTCATACCCTACTACATGCGCTACGGCTCAAGGCTCGACTGGTCGCCCGAGGGCGAGGTCACCGGCCGCGTGCTGTACGATGCGGACGGCACGACGATGGTATCGCCGTACTATAAGCTCGACGGCTCGGGCACCGGCAGCATCAACAGCAGCTTTTTCGGAACGAGCGCGCTCGGCATCCTCGGCAGCTTCTCCATGCCCGCGGACTCCGAACATCAGCGCGGCTACATCGCCTACGGAACGCGCAGCGGCGCTACGGAGACCGATGAGCTTTACATCGCCTCCGACGCGAACTACGTTCACCAATACAGCGTGCTGCAATTTCCTGTACAGACCGCCGAGGAGTTTGTCGGCACCGGCAGCTTCAGCGAGAGCTTCGTAACCGTCTGGGACAGCTTTTCGGAGGCGGATTTTTAAAAGAAAAAGGACGCAGTCACCGTATCGGCGACTGCGTCCGTTTGATGTCAGGGGCGCGGCCAAGGCTTTCGATCAGCGCGTCAGAATTTGCCGGAGTCTCCGGCTGCGCCTTCCTTGCCCGTGATAAAACCTCCGTTTTATCAAAGAGGCATCGGTGTACGGGCGATCAGAATGACCGCCAGAACAGCGCCGGCAAACGCCGCGGCTCCGACGACTGCCAGCACCCTTTTGCTGAGCTTTTTCTTCGCTGCCTTGCATATCAGCGCGGCGCAGGCCAGGCAGACAGCCGCAGATATAAGCGCAATACCCAGCGTTTCCCACAGCCAGGACAGCTCGTACAGGATACTCATGCGATCAGCTCCTCCTTCTGTTCGTCAAACTGAAATTGCTGTTTTATCAATGCCTTCTCAATCATCTCAGCTTTTTAGATATTCCCGTAAGGCGATGGTATCTGCACCACAACAAGCGGTGCTTGCAAAGGGATGGCTTCCGCTCCGAGAGCCATGCTCTTCACGATTTTCATCTGCATACATAGAACATTATTTTTGTAATATATTCAGCTTCATTGTCTGTGGAAAGATAGTCATTGATTGCAAATTCATAAGAGTCAGAAATAATTTTAAGATTATGGGCTCGACAGTACTCCAATATCCGTTCGTATGCCTTCCCGATGGAAAGGTAGTCTCCGGTATGGTATGCAGTCACACATTGTCCGGCAGGAAGCTCAACAATGCCATTGGCAGCACATTTTTCAATGGGCAAAAAAACATGGGAAGCTTCGGTGTATCGGCCTTGACGTATGCGTTCAAGAGGCACGATTGCACCGCTTTGAAAGAAAATGGGGAGCTGCTCCCTGAAGGAACGGACAAAGCATTTTTTTGTAGCCATGCTGACCATCTCAAGCGTATAGGGTGCGGAAACCTCTTGAAGTAAAATATACTGCGGACTTACGTTTTCCACGGACACGCTGCTGCAAACGGAAGCCGACTGCTCCAGCTGCAGGCAGCGATGCTCAACTCTGCTTTTTATGAGCTGAAGCTCCTGAAGCCGGCGCTCAATAATGGTGAGCTGCTTTCGCAGTGCCGCAACAGAGGTATCAAGCGTATAGCTTTTCATATGTGTCTTGATTTCATCGAGGGAAAAGCCGATCTTTTTCATAATGCAGATCGTGTCCAGATCGTCAAGCTGCTTGGAGCTGTAGTAACGATAGCCGTTCTCAGGGTCTACATAGGCCGGATGAAAAAGGCCGATCTTATCATAGAAAATCAAAGTTTGTCTGGAAATATTCTGATGCTTGGAGAGCTCACCGATCGAGAACAGATCTTTCATGAAAAACCTCTTGACCTTATAGTTACTATACACTCTATAATGATAGCATGACAATGCTGACTTATCAAGGAGGAAAATGAAATGAGATCCCGCGTGGCTGTCCTTTGGAGCAAGCTGGCAGACGGACTGACGACAAGAAAAATACTGTTGATTATGCTTGGGGCAATGGTATGCTCATTTGGCATTCACAACATCCACCAGCGCACAGGCATCACAGAGGGCGGTGTTATTGGCCTGATGCTTCTCGCAGAGCATTGGCTGAAAATATCTCCGGCATATATTACACCCATACTGGATATAGCCTGCTATCTGCTTGCGTTTAGGTTTTTGGGAGGCAGCTTCATCAAAATATCCGTTATTTCCACGCTGTTTGTGTCGGGCTTCTATAAGATCTGGGAGACATTCCCGCCGGTGCTTCCCGACTTGTCGGACTGTCCGTTAATTGCTGCCGTGTTGGGCGGTATCTTTGTCGGTGCCGGTGTCGGACTGATCGTGCGTCAGGGAGGCTCCAGCGGCGGAGATGATGCGCTGGCGTTGACGATCTCCCACATATCACACTGGCGCTTATCTCGCTCCTACTTGTTTACGGATGTCACAGTGCTGTTGCTGTCGCTCAGCTACATTCCCGTACTGCGGATCGTTTTTTCCCTCATTACCGTAACAATCTCCTCTTATCTGATTGATTGGATCAGAGAGTATAAATCGACGGAGAAGCTGTATTGGAAAAAGATCACCGCCGGCCGGCGGTGATCTTTTTCCTGTTTAATTCAAAATGCTCCGAGGGATTTGAACAGCAGCGACCAGACGAACATCGTAAAGCAGCACAGAGCGCTTGTTGACACGACGATATCTCCGGCAAGCTCATCATCGCCGCCCATCTGCTGCACCATCGTAAACGATGCGATGGCGGTGGCCGAGCCGAAAATTGCTATCATTCCGGCGAAGGCGATGCCGCGAATGCCGAGAAAATACGCCGCGGCGAGGAATATGCCCGGCATGACGACCAGCCTGCCGATGCAGACCTCAATGAGATCCCTGACGTACTTATGTATGCCGCCCCACTGAAAAAACGCGCCGAGCACGAACAGCATCATGGGGTTGGTCGCTCCGGCTATCTGCTTGACCGTCGACAGCAGCGCATCGGGAAGCTCAATGCCAAGCAGCAAAAACGCTATGCCCGTGATCGTGCCGAGGATGAGCGGATTTTTCAATACATCCGCCATGATCTGCAAGGGCCTGGGTCTGCTGCCGCTAAACAGCTCAAGCGTCACGACGGCGATGGCGTTGAACAGCGGAACGACGACGGCAATGAGCATGACGACCGCGCCCGCATCCGCTCCCGGAACGAGCGCCGTCGCAAGCGGCAGACCGATAATGACAAAGTTTGAGCGGTAAATACCCTGTATCTTTACGCCGCGCTTATCCGTTTCCTTTTCGGTCAGCATTACATAGGCAAAGCTGAGGAAAAACTCGGCGATAACGCCGACTGCCGCAAAGATGAGCAGCTTCGGCTGTACCGCGCTCGACAGCTCCGAGGTGTAGATGTTGTAAAACAGCATCACCGGCATGAAATAGCGAAACAGCATTTTGTTGAGCTTCGGCACGTCCGAGCGCTTTACGGCGCCCAGATGCCTCGCAAGGCAGCCGAGCGCCATGATGAGAAATATCGGAACGACCGCGTTTATGCAGACTGCAAGGGCCGTCATTTCCCGTCCTTCCTCTGAAGCTTATGCTTTTTCCCGTCGGGGGTCTGAATGTAGGTGTTTTCAAGCACCTCAACGGCGCCCTTGCGCCACTCGTCGAGGTATTCCTTTCGCAGCTCGTCGCGCTCGGCGAGCTCGTCGGCGGTCAGCTCGCGCTCTTTTTTCAGGCGCGCAAGCTCGTTTATTCTCTGAAGCTTTGAGTTTTCCATTATTCTATCGTCCCCAGTTCATCAAGAGTTTTCTCGAACGCCGGAATGAAGTGCTCGATAAAATACTCGGCCTCCGGCAGCTCATAGGAGTGTATCGCCGCAAGCGTCTGCTTTTCGGCGTTTAGAAATTCATTGTTTCCGGCCTTGCGCTCCTCGATACATTTAATATAGGCGCTCAGCTTATCGGCGGCCTTGACTATCGGGTAAAGCTCCCTTTGCGTCTCGCCGACGAGCACGGGCTCGAACGCCGCCTGAAGCTCACACGGAAGCATACCGAGAAGCTTTTCCGACGCTATCGTCTCGACTCTGCGGTAAGCGCTCATGATCTCCTCGTCGTGGTATTTTATCGGCGTGGGCAGGTCGCCCGTGAGTATCTCGCTTGCATCGTGATACAGCGCGACCGTCGCGCAGGCATCGGGATCGCAGGCAGCGCCGTACACATCGCGGCGGATAACGCCCAGTGCGTGGGCGATAACTGCGACCATATGACTGTGCTCCTGGATATTTTCATGTATGGAGTTTCGCATCAGACTCCAGCGCTCGATATAGCGCATGCGCGAAATGAGCGCGAAAAAATTGCTGTCCATATTCTTCACCTCGTTCGGCAATTATGTTATCATATAGCTCAGATAATATCAAATGTTTACGGAACATTTTTTCTCCTTATCCGTCATAGAGATATTGAACGATCATCATGACATCGAAAGGAATGATTTTAAATGAAAAAGCTTAAAAATATCATCTGCTGTGCGATGTGCCTTGTGATGGCAGCGGCATTGTGTGCCTGCTCGACGCAGAACGATATTGCAAAAAACGGTAAAAACGCGCAGACAGCAAACCCCGTTCACGAATCGAGTGCCGAGGAATTTAAGGCCGCCGGTATCGTCATGCCCGATATCGAGGGCAAAACGCCCGCTTACACGACCATAGACGGCGGCGAGACGCTGTATCAGGCCGACTACGGCAG
>ULQM01067365.1_pt1 | contig 49945 bp, 43 predicted proteins | sample 1954451 | NCBI WGS metagenome assembly ULQM01 (sample SAMEA4835655, study PRJEB28245) | human gut metagenome | biome: gut microbiome; material: fecal sample | place: Denmark | collected 2008 | reverse complement strand
TTTACTTCAGAATATTGTCTAACTTTTTGGGGTCACTTCACTTCGCCGTGGCTGTCTATTATTATGTGATTCAGTATGCAACGCCCCAGTAGATCATGTGCTTTGCCTTCCTGCCGCAGATCGGGCAGGTATCGCCGAGGTTTTCCTGCTCAAAGGGGATGCAGCGCGAGGACATGCCGGCCTGCTCCTTCATCTTCATTTCGCACTCGAGCTCGCCGCACCACATGGTCTTTATAAAGCCGCCCTTTTCCTCCTGAAGCTGCTTTGCCTCCTCAAGAGAGTGTGCCTCGAAGATGTGCTCGTCGAGGTTTTTCTTTGCTTTGTCAAACAGACCCTGCTGCACGGCGTCGAGCAGCTCCGGAACCTTTTCGGTCAGCTCCGTGAGCGCGACGGAGGTCTTCTCGCCGTTATCGCGCCTTACTGCCATGCACACGCCGTTTTCAATGTCACGCGGGCCGAGCTCGATACGCAGGGGAACTCCCTTCATCTCGTACTGCGCACACTTCCAGCCAAGGCTGTTGTCGCTGAGGTCTATCTTAACACGGATGCCGGCTGCCTTGAGAGCTTTATACAGCTCGGTTGCCTTTTCGGTGACGCCCTCCTTGTGCTGCGCGACGGGAACGACGATGACCTGTACCGGAGCTATGCGCGGGGGCAGAACGAGACCGTTATTATCACCGTGGGTCATGATTATGCCGCCGATAACGCGGGTGGACATGCCCCAGGAGGTCTGATGCGGATGCTGCTGCTTGTTCTCACGGTCGGTGAAGGTGATGTCAAACTGCTCGGCAAAGCCCGTGCCGAAGTAGTGACTCGTGCCGGACTGGAGTGCCTTATGGTCGTGCATCATGCACTCGATGGTGTAGGTATTAACGGCGCCAGCGAACTTTTCCTTATCGGTCTTGTTGCCGCGGATAACGGGCATGGCGAGGTAGTTTTCGCACAGGTCTGCGTAGACCTCAAGCTGACGAAGCGTCTCTTCACGCGCCTCGGCCTCGGTCTCATGCAGGGTGTGCCCCTCCTGCCAGAGGAACTCTCTGCCGCGAAGGAAGGGGCGGGTGGTCTTCTCCCAGCGGAGCACGGAGCACCACTGGTTGTACAGCATCGGAAGATCGCGCCAGGAGTGCACCGTGTGACTCCAGTGATCGCAGAAAAGCGTCTCGGAGGTCGGGCGAATGCACAGCCTCTCCGGCAGCTCCTCCGAGCCGCCGACGGTGACCCATGCGCACTCGGGCGCAAAGCCCTCGACGTGATCCTTTTCCTTCTGAAGCAGACTCTCGGGGATGAGCATGGGCATGGAGACGTTTTCATGTCCGCCTTCCTTAAACATCCTGTCGAGCTCCTTCTGTATATTCTCCCAAATGGCATAGCCGTATGGACGCAGGATGAAAAGTCCCTTAACGCCGGAGTAATCGACGAGCTCCGCCTTTGTACACACATCGGTGAACCACTGGGCGAAGTCCTGCTCCATATCGGTTATCTGTTCAACTTTTTTATCCTTAGCCATTATAATATCTCCTTAATTATTAATAACTAAGTTATTTTATCTAAAGCGGCAGAGCTTGTCAATAGATATAAAAAATCTTGACCGCAGTGAGCTTTTTGTCTATAATAATATAGATTTAGCGGATTTATTTGAAACCGTCGGAGGTGACGCATATCAACAGGCAAAAATATATGGCGGAGCTTTCTAAGCTTTTGGCGTTCATGTTCAAGGAGGATAAGGAGGATATCCTTGCGCAGTACAATAAAATGCTGGACGAGACAGACGATGAGCAGGCGCTGCTCGAAAGCTTCGGCTCGCCGACAAAGCTTGCAGTAACGATTTCGCGCACATATAAGCGCTCGGAGCGCAAGCTCGCAGTCGAGGCCGATTCAAAGGAAGATAAGCCCGAAGCAACGGAGCATATAATCGTTACTCCGGTAAAAAGGGAAAAAGAAAAGCCGTCTGTCACGGATACAGGGCTTTCATATGCGGATATAATAGAGGAGATCCGACGAGAAAAGGCAGCCGAGGAGGGCGTTGAGTACAAGCCCATGTTCTATGATGAGCCGGAGGAGACCGCTGTACAGGAAGAGATCGAAGAGACTCAGGCAGAGGAGACTCAGACCGAGGAAACCATAACTGAGCAGGAGCCTGCAGAGGAGTCCGCGCCGGTTGAGGAGGCTGCTCCTGAGGAAGCGGAGACCGAGACAACGGCGGAGTCCCCGGAGAAAGCCGGGGAAGCTGCCGAAGATGAGGCGACCGTTGTCGAACAGACAGCGGAGGAGAAAGCGGAAGCTATACCGGAGGAAGCTCCTGCAGAGGAAGCGGAGACCGCCGAGGAAGTCAGTCAGCCCGAAGAGGCGGTTGAAACGGAGCTCGTGTTTGAAAAGCTCGAAAGCATTGACGAGCCGGAGGCAACGGTGCTGTATAAAACTAATGTCGCGCTGCTTATCCTTTACCTCATCTTTGCCATACCCATCGGCCTTGTGCTGCTGGCGCTGTCAATAGCGGTAACGCTCATTCTGCTCGGACTCGGCGTTCTTGTGATCGCCGCAGGTGTTAAGGTCATAGCGTTTGCATTCTCAACGCTCGTCATATTCGCGGATATCATGCTGTGCGCCGGAGCGGTGCTTATAGCGTTTGCAATTGCGCTTTTGCTGCTATGGTTCGGTATACTCATGCTCGTGCGCGGCATAAAGGGCGTTGTCGGCGGCGTGGTGTCGCTTGGAAAAAAGCTCTGTGTCAAGGAGGTATCGGTCAATGGATAAGGCATGGAAGATTATCTCCACAATTGCGGTGATAGCGCTTATATTGGGTGCACTGTGTATCCTTGCCGGCTTTGTAACCGGCGGCGATACGCAGAGGGTCAGGGATATATTTGTTGCGTCCTACGATCTGGAGAATAAGCTCGAAGCGATCCGCTCGGCACTCGGTATCATGCCGCTCGGCTGAAGCGGAGCATATTTAATAAGGAGCATATTTAATAAATAAAAGCCTCGGTGATATAATGCATCACCGGGGCTTTTTAGACTGTCAAAAAATCTATGCTGCCGAGGAAAGATAACCGCGCAGCGGGGGAGTTTGAGGGGGCAAGGCCCGCCTCAAGTTGGATTATAGCCATCAAAAACGTCTGATCTATCAGACTTTTTGACGAGCAAAGCGAGATTTTTCGTGAAGCGTAAGCTTCACAAAAAATGTGGCGTTTTTTCAGCGTGCAAAAAAGCCACGCGCTTTTTTGCACGCTGAAAAGCCTCGGTGATGCATTATATCACCGGGGCTTTTGATATTCCGTTTCCGTTACTCCATCAGAACCCAGCAGTCCGTGCCGGGTGCGGAGGAGCATATGGGGACGACGCGCATTTTCGCGTCGCCGAGCTTGACGTAGTCGGTGCATTTTGTGACGATATCGGCAGCCGCTGCGCTGTCTGTTGAGTAATAGACTCTGTCAAATACCTTGAACAGTATGTCCGCGCTCTGACCGGTCACGGTGTCCCCGCCGCTTTGCAGGGCCGATGTGCTGGTTATCTGCACACTCAGCTTCGCCGCTGAAGAGCGCATCGCGCGTGTTACGCTTATTCCGAAGCCGGACACGGCAGTGACCGGCGTGGGCTTGACCGCCGAGGTTGAGGAGAATGCAAATTCTATGCCGCTTGCCTCCGGCAGACGCATGCCCAGCAGTACGATCTCGTCAACGCCCATCTTGGAAAGCTCGCTGCAAAGCGAGGTGATGTAGCTCTTGACCGTCGCGTTCGTCGGATCGAGCCATGCGCCGCTTGCGTCGGAATAAGCCTGCCCGTCGGTCGTTTTCAGCGTAAGCTGCGTGTAGCGCGAGGCGAGGGTGTTATCCACAAAGCAGCACATGCGCACGGCGACGTACTTGCCGCTCTCCTTAAGCGAGGAGACGATCGACTTGAGATCGATCGTGCCCGAGGTGCCGTAGCCCTTTGCAATATCAGCCTGCGATTCCCACACGAGCATACCCGTTACGGTTTTCACGTCGAGCAGAACGCCGGTTGCATCGGGAGACTTGCTCAGATACGATTCAACGCCCGACGCCGTGACCGCCGCCGCCGGAACGTAAACGAGCCTGACGGCGCTCAGACCCTCGCCGGCGGTGGCTTTGACGTTTGAATAGTCGGCCTGACCGATCTCAAGCTGCGCGTTCACGGGCTCGAAGCTCTGCCGGACGACATCACCGTCGTCGGTCTGCACGTTTTGGCGGCTGTCGTCCATGAGAAACGGTATCTCAAGGTGCAGGCCGGAATTCGTGATCACTATATATTTTTGCAGTCCGTAGAAAAGCATAACTACAAAGGCGATGACGGCCAGAATGATTATAGTGGCTATCAGCGCCGGAGCGGTCTTTTTGCGTTTTCCGCGGTAAAACTCAGAATTGTTTGCCAATTATATCAGTCCTCGATCTGCTTGATGCGGCGGACGTGCCTCTCGTCGCCGGAAAACGGGGTGTCAAGGAAGGTATCGACTATCTTAAGTGCAAGTCCTGGGCCGACGACGCGCGCGCCCATTGCAAGGATGTTGGCATCATTGTGCAGCCTTGTCATTTCCGCCGAGAAGCAGTCGCCGCACAGAGCTGCGCGGATGCCCTTGACCTTGTTTGCAGTGATGGAGATGCCGATGCCCGTGCCGCAGATTATTATGCCCTTTTCGCACTCGCCGCCGGCGACCGCGTGCGCGACTGCCTTGCCGTAAACGGGATAGTCGCAGCTGTCCTCGGAGTAGGTGCCGTAGTCCTTGTATTCAAGACCGCGCACGTCCAGGTGCTTCATGACCTCCTGCTTGAGCGCCCAGCCGCCGTGATCAGAACCCAATGCGATCATATCTTTGATCCTCCACAATAAATATTACATTTTATTATCTCACAAAAACGCCGCGACTACAAGATAATTCTCAAAACGGCCAGCTCGGCAGCCATTTGAGCAGATTCGTCGCCAACTGCGCGTTCACGCGGACGCCGGAAATGACGGGGTAGAAGGCGATAAACAGCGCACCGTCAAGCCCCGTCAAGCCGTAGACGTTAAATTTCCAGCCCTTCGTGTTATCCTTCATGAGCCTGAACACCCGCGCTATGGCCAGCACGAGAAAAACCGACGAGGGGAAGTAATGATACTCAAAGGTCGTGCGCGTTATGAACACCCATGGCAGCAGCTGCGCAAGGTAGCCGATGACGATAAACAGCGAGACTCTATCGCGCCGCTTCACAGCAAGGACTGCGCACACTATCATGGCCGCGAGTCCGCCCCAGCAAAGCACGGGATTCAAAAATGCGCCGAAGGACGAGCGTGTGCCGTCGTCAAAATACTTCAGATAGTACAGTATCGGCCGCTCGTCAATCACCCACTGCCACCAGCGCGAGGAGTATGGATGCTCCGAGTGCACGCCCGCGTGGTAGCTGAACATGAATTTCTGATTGTCCAGCACCATGCCCGCGTAGTCGGAGGTGAAGAGCATGCCAAGGCTGTGCATGCCGCTTGCCCGGCCGTAGGGGAAATAGCTCACGTAATATATCATTGCCGGAACGATTATAAAGAAAACGACGCAGAACGCGCAGTTTTTAAGAAACGCCTTTAATTCGAAATTGCGTATCCAATGAATCAGCCAGATCACCGCAAGCCCCGCTCCGGCATAGAAGCAGGTCCATTTGCACGCGGCGCCTATGCCGAAGAAAAGCCCCGACAGCGCAAGGTCGCGCCATCTGCCCTCCGTTATGTACATGTACATGAACAGGTACATCAGCAGGATGAAGAACACGGCGTAGCTGTCGATGGTCGCGATCCTCGTCTGCGCAAAGTGCATGAAGTCGAAGGCGAAGATAGCCGTTGCGCAGGCGCAGATGCGCGTAGATGCGAACATGCGCTTTAAAAGCATGTACATGACCGGAAGCATCAGCACACCGATCAATGCGCCCGAGAAGCGCCAGCCGAACGGCGTCATGCCGAACAGAGAAATGCCTATGGCGATGATGAGCTTGCCGAGCGGCGGATGCGATATCTCATAGGGATAGACGCCCTCAAGGTTTTCAAAGGCTGTGCGCGCATGGTATATCTCATCAAAGTACGTGCTGTTGGTGTAGTGCTGGTACTCCGGCACGGTGTCCTGCTCGTCAAAAAGCTCCGGTGCGTCGGAGGATGAGCCCACGAGCTCGCCGCCGCAGCGTACAGCCATCTCGCCGAGCCAGACCTCGCCGGCCGCCGTGAGGCGGAGATAGCGCGCAGCGCCGAGCCGCAGCTCGTCGAGCTCAACGTCGTTCCACTTGAACAGCGCGACGTAGTTCTGCTCAAAGCTGGTAAGGTCAAACCAGCTCTCGCCGTCGTCGGAGGCCTCGATGCGGTAGCTTCCGGTGTTGAGACCCGAGTAGATCGTTATGCTGTCTATATCCCTGACCTGTCCGAGATCGACAGTCACGCTCTCACCGCTTTTAAACTCATGGAACGACTGCGGCGCGTCGGTGTCGCCGAGCCCGGCAAAGGCGGCGACTGCATACACGAGCGTTATGATGCCCAGCGCTATCGCGTCGCGCCGGCGGAAGGCGCTTTTCGGCCTGTCCTCAAGCGTTGCCGAGGCAGGGGAGGGGCAGCCGAAGAAAAACAGCCCTATGAAAAGCAGTATGAGTATCGGGAAAACATATGTAAGCCGCACGCTGTGCCTCCGAAGTCATATAATAATAGCTCATTATATAAAATACTTTGCCTCTTGTCCACAAAACAGGGCGCCGCTCTTAAAAATTTAACATATATTTTTGTGAAAGCTTGACATAATGCGCATTTAGAGCTAAAATTAATCGGATAATATTTTAGACGGCTGTGCCCATTTGGGGATAAGGCATGTGCGCGGCCGGCATAAGACGCCCGGGGAGGCGTCTTTGCGAAAATATTAGATTCAATTTTACGGACGCGAAGCGCTTGATGCCGCGTCTTACCCTTAAATTACCCCGGCGTTTTTTATTAAACCACCGCAAAATTCTTAAAGAATGGAGGTGTGTTTACTTTCTATGAACTTATGGTTAGCAATCGTTCTTATCGTTGCTTTTTGTATTATAGGATTTGTTCTCGGCATGACTTACCGCAAAAAAGTCGCCGAGCGTGAGATATCCAGTGCAGAAGATGAAGCAAAGAGAATAATTAATGATGCCATAAAGAGCGCCGAGAGCAAGAAGCGTGAAGCTCTCGTCGAGGCAAAGGAAGAAATACACAAAAGCCGCTCGGAATTCGAGCGCGAAGAAAAGGCACGCCGTGCCGACCTGCAGAAGCAGGAAAGACGCCTTCAGCAGAAGGAAGAAAACCTTGACCGCAAGACCGACTCCCTTGAGCGCAGGAACGAAACTCTTGCCCGCAAGATAGCCGATGTCGAAAATCAGCAGAACGAGATAGCTCTTATCAAGAAGAGCCAGCTCGAAATGCTCGAAAAGGTATCGGGATACACGGTCGATGAGGCGAAGGCATACCTCATCAACGCCCTCAAGGACGAGGTAACGCACGAAATGGCCGTCAAGGTCAAGGAGATCGAGGCCCAGTACAAGGACGAGGCCGAGGAACGCGCACGCGAGATCATCGTTACGGCTATCCAGCGCTGCGCGGCAGACCATGCAAGCGAAGTCACCGTATCCGTCGTACCACTCCCCAACGACGAGATGAAGGGACGCATCATCGGCCGCGAGGGCCGCAACATCCGCAGCATAGAGACGCTGACAGGCTGCGATCTTATCATCGACGATACGCCCGAGGCGATAACCGTATCGAGCTTTGACCCCGTTCGCCGCGAGGTGGCGCGTCTTGCTCTTGAAAAGCTCATTGCCGACGGGCGCATCCACCCGGCGCGCATTGAGGAAATGGTCGCAAAGGCTCAGAAGGAGGTCAACGCCACCATCAAGGCCGAGGGTGAGCGCGCGGTGTTCGAAACGAACATCCACGGTCTGAATCCCGAGATCATAAAGCTGCTCGGCCGCATGAGATACCGCACGAGCTACGGCCAGAACGTTTTGCAGCACTCGATAGAGGTGTCGCACATTTCCGGCCTTATCGCCGCCGAGCTCGGCGTAGATGTCAACACCGCAAAGCGAGCCGGCCTCCTGCACGATATCGGCAAGGCCATCGACCACGAGGTCGAGGGCAGCCACGTCTCCATCGGCGTCGATATCTGCAAGAAGTATAAGGAGAGCGAAGCGGTCATCCACGCTATCGAGGCGCACCACGGCGATGTTGAGCCGCGCACGGTCGTCGCCTGCATCGTTCAGGCAGCCGACGCTATCTCCGCCTCCCGCCCCGGCGCACGCCGCGAGAATATCGAAAACTACGTCAAGCGCCTTGAAAAGCTTGAGGAGATATCCAAGAGCTTCCCCGGCATCGCCGGCAGCTACGCCATCCAGGCCGGACGCGAGATACGCGTTATGGTCAAGCCCGAGGAGGTATCCGAGGATCAGATGGTGCTCCTGGCGCGCGATATCGCAAAGAAGATCGAAGAGGAGCTGACTTACCCCGGTCAGATCAAGGTCCACGTCCTTCGCGAGACGAAGGCCGTCGAGTACGCAAAATAAGAACAAAAGCAGAACGGAACATCCGTTCTGCTTTTTTACGGCGAAAAATAAAAACCGCACCAAACGGTGCGGTTTGTTAATGCCTTAGAGACCGTGGCCTTCGAGCCACTTTGCAATTTCACCGAAAGTGTCGCCCGCTGCCTGATCCCAGTCGTTGTCCTTGTGCATCTGCTCAAGTGCTTTGAAAATCCAAGATATCATTGTGTTTCTCCTTTCTTATAGTTTTTCTGACTATTTCCGCGGTTATGTTATCATAGCTTATCACTTATGTCAACCACTATTTGTGCAAAAAAGTCTAAAATGACGATAAGAAATACTTAAAATCCCATAAATTATGCATTTTAAATAAATCCTGCACAATTCCTTTAACAAAAAGCACCGCGCTGCGGTGCTTTTATATGTTTTTTAGCTTAGTACGGCTCGACTATGCCGAAAATACGATCAAGCCATGCGATCTCATCATCGGCATTGGGCTCAAATCTGAGAATTATATCACTGATAACAAAGTAAATATCAGAAATTATGGGAATATACATTGGTGTTTCTCCTTTAAATTTTATTGCAACAGCTTTTTCTTAAATCAGAAGGGCAGATTCTCAAAGAACTTATCGAGAACTTCAAATTCGTCCTTGGAGTTGGGCTCGTTATCGCCGACGATCTTCTTGATGAGTTTATAGATTGCTTTCATTCTTTTCTTCCTTTCTTTTAGTTATTAAATTCTTTTAATGACTATTTCCAATATGACAATATCATTAAAAAATAAAATTGTCAATGAAAATTAATAAAATAACTAAAAAAACAGCGGAATGTGTTCTTTTCGGACACATTCCGCCGCTGATGTTCGATTACTGTCAGATGTTCCAGGTCTCGACGCCCTCCTCAAGGACTTCGCCGTTGTTATAAGCCTCTACGATCTTCTGTATCGCGTGGTCGGCAAAGACGGTGCTTATCTTATCCTCGGTGGCCTCGGGCCATTCCTCGTCGGTAAGCTCGGGTATCTGCTCGATGTTGCGCATCTGGTTTACGGCATTGCGCCAGCGGTTCTGGTTTTCCACTGTGTGACGCACGAGACGGTCGTCGGGTGCAAGCTCGGTCACGTCGAGCTTTCCGAGCGTACGGTCGATAACTATAGTACCGTGGCCGTTTTCCTCCTTGCCATGGGGGAAGTACCAGTAGACGAGCTGCTGGTCGGATTCTTCTTTAAGCTTAAATGTTACCATATCTCATTCTCCGATTATAGTTATTGGATGCAGTTATTATAACACACAGTCCGCTAAATATCAATCAATATGGATTAGACCCTCCATAAGCTCGGCGGCGGAGACATTGGGGTTGTGGTAGTGCTCGCGCTTTACGCTCTTTTGAGTCAGCGTGATTGCCTCCTTCGGGCAGTATTGCAGGCAGCTGAGGCACTGGATGCAGTCCGTGCCGAAGCTCGGCTTTCCGTTTACAAATCTGATGTTGCCCTTCGGGCAGAGCTTTTCGCACTGGCGGCAGCCTATGCATGCGTCGGTGACGGCGAATTTCTTCGCCTTACCGGCTGCGAGCTTCGGCCATACCCTGCTCTCAAGCGCGTTGAGTCCCATCTTCGGGGGAGCTTTTTTGCTCCTGTCGCCGCGCAGGATGGCCTTGACGAGCTTCTTTGCCATGCGCTCGCTGCGCTTCTGCGCCATTGCGGGAGTTACGGGCGGCAGCATGAGCTGATGCGGGAACAGCCAGATGCACGAGCACTGATGAGAAAGACCCGCCCACAGGTCGAGCTCGAAGCGCTCGTTTATCTTGTGCAGGCCGCAGCCGAGGTAGCCGGCGTACTGGCCGACCGCGAAGGTGTACGCGCTCGGAGATATTTTGATGCTGTCAAGATAGCTCTCAACGTCGCCCGGCAGACCGCCGCCGTAGCAGGGAACGATGAAGCCGACGCGCTCGGCGTCTGTGACGTCGGTTTTTACCGGCGCCCTGCGCATCATGATAATGTCCGTGTCGCCCAGACCCTTTGCGATGTTCTTCGCAAGGTCAAGGCAGTTGCCCGTGCCGGAATAGCAGAATATAACGTTTTTGCTCATAATAATTACTCCTCAGTTAAATTATCTTCATGCCAGGATTGTAACACAAAAGAAAATATGATACAATAGTACCGCAACGAAGTAATACAAAGGAGCGAATAATGTATCACATCAAGCAGGATAAGCGCGCACAGACCTCGGTGGAGCTCATTTGCACGGGGTTAAAGCAGTGCTTAAGGGAAAAGAGCTTTGAAAATATAACGATATCGGATATACAGCGCATCTCGGGCGTGAGCCGCTCGACGTTTTACCGAAACTTTGACCGAATCGAGGATGTGCTCGCCCTCATGTGCGACAGGGTGTTCGAGGAGGCGTTCTCATCCGGCTATGCCAATATAAGCGAATCGGTGTTCAGAACATGGTTTCGCCACGCCGATATGATCGAGACCGTCGTAAGCATCGGCCGCGGTGATATGCTGTATGCAAGTCTGCGGCGCTGTTCGGATCATTTGCGGCCGGGCATACCCGGGCTCAGAGATGCTGCGCTGTTTGACTATCTGGTTTCCATCCTGTCCTCGTCGATGATGGGCATTATGATAACCTGGGTCGAGCGTGGCCGCCGCGAAAGCGAGGAGGAGCTCAAGGACATGATCCTGCAAAGCCTTAAGGCAATGAAATTCATAGGTCTGGCATGAAAAAAGCTCCCCGTGGGGGAGCTTTTACTGATATTGCAGGAAGTTCTGCCGCGGCTTTGGGCGGTATTTAACGCCGGAGACCAGTCCGACGGCCGCGTACATCGCAACGATCGACGAGCCGCCGTAGCTGAAGAACGGAAGCGTTATGCCGACAACGGGCGTAATGCCGATGCACATGCCGATGTTGACGAAGGTCTGGAACGCGAGCGCCGCCGCGACGCCGAAGCAGATGAGCATGCCGAAGGGACTGCCCGAGCGCAGACCGATAACGCAGCAGCGTATGATGATTATGCTCAGAAGAACGATGATGGCGATGCAGGCGATCATGCCGAGCTCCTCGCCGATGGAGGCGAAGATGCAGTCGGTGTGGCGAGCGTTATAGCTGCTCTGCGCGAAGCTGCCCTCGCCGAAGCCCACGCCCGTCCAGCGGCCGGAGGCCAGCGCGTCCTTGCAGTGGTTTGTCTGCCAGGTTATGCCCTGACCGGTCGGGTCTACGACGTCGGGAATGTACGGCGCGAGGATTCGCTTTTTCTGATAATCCTTGAGCAGAAAGTTCCAGAACAGAGGAACCATCGCGGCAACTGCCGCGGCGGCTGCCGCCATCCAGTACCACGCGATACCGGCGCAGATGAGCATGATGACGAAAATCGCAAGGAATATGAGCGCACTGCCCAGGTCGTTGGGAATAACGGCTATAAGGGCGAAATACAAAAGCCAGTGCAGGCCGAGCTTGATAATCGACGGGAATTTGTTGAGCGTGCGCTGCTCTTTGTAATTTGAGACCTGCTTTGCCAGCAGAACTATGAATATGACCTTTACGATCTCCGACGGCTGAACGCCGATGCCCGCAAAGCGGTACCACGCACGCGAGCCGACCTCGTCACCCTTGCCGAAAAAAATAAGCCCGACGATGAACAGAACGTTGAATATCGTAAGATACACCCACTTGTCCGCAATAAGGTCGGGGTCAATGACCGTGAACACAACGAACGCAGCGATGCCCAACAGCATCGCAAAGCCCTGAACGACGACGTATCGCGTCCAGCCGTAGGATTTTGTCATGCTGTAGATCATGACTATGCCGAAGATGGTGCATATAGTGCAAACGGCGAGAAGTAAGATATCCGCCCGTTTGAAATAGTCCTTGATTTTCCGGGAATCGATTTTTATTGTCGCCGCCGCCCTTCAAAAATGCTCGATTTCACAAATTATCGCAATCGGACACGCTACATTTTAGCATATTATTGCCCTTTACGCAATGAGGTATCTTGTGGTATAATTCAAATTCAGAAAAAGTTTAAAAATGAGGTGAGACCGGTGCAGACATATATAAGCCGCAGCGAGGCGGAGACCGAGCGCATAGGCGAGCAGTTTGCAAAGGATCTCCCCGACGGCAGTGTCGTTGCCATGTACGGCGGCCTCGGCGCGGGCAAGACCGCTTTCGTGCGCGGAATGGCAAAGGGCATGGGGCTTTCCTGCCGCGTATCCAGCCCGACGTTTACCATTGTCAACGAGTATATCGGTGAGCGCGAGCTCATCCATTTTGATATGTACCGGCTTGACAGCGCCGACGAGCTGTTCGACATCGGCTGGGAGGATTATCTCCGCCGCGGAGCGGTGTGCGCCGTCGAATGGAGCGAAAAGGTCGAGGACGCGTTCTTCGGCGACGAGATCGTTCTTCGCATTGAAAAGCTCGGCGACAGCGTAAGAAAAATCACCATTGAGGAGGGAAATGCAAAATGCTGATACTTGCACTTGAATCCTCCGCAAAGGCAGCGTCTGTTGCGCTTATGGAGGATGAAAAGCTCATCGCGCAGTACAGTCAGTGCAGCGGACTTACTCACAGCCGCACGCTTCTGCCGATGGTGGACGATATGCTTAAAAATACTGAAAATACGATTGCCGGCGTTGATCTTATCGCCGTCGCTCACGGACCGGGTTCCTTTACGGGGATCAGGATCGGTGTTTCCACCGTCAAGGGCCTTGCGTGGGCAGCCGATAAGATGTGCGTCGGCGTTTCCACGCTTGAGGCCATGGCGTGGCACGGCGTGTCCGCAGGCGGGCTCATATGCCCGGTGATGGATGCCCGCCGCAGCCAGGTGTATAACGCGCTGTTTGAGATAACAGAAGGCAGACCGCAGCGCCTGTGCGAGGATCGGGCGATAGCCCTCTCCGAGCTTGCAGGAGAAATACGCGGCAAAAACGTATTTCTGGTCGGCGACGGAGCGGAGCTTACATATGAATACATGAAAAACGCCGGCATCGACTGCCGCATGGCTCCGTCAAATCTCATATATCAAAGCGCCTGGGGCGTCGGCATGGCGGCAAAGGACAAAACACCCGGCACGGCCGACGATCTTCTGCCGGTTTATCTTCGGCTGAGCCAGGCCGAGCGCGAGCGTCAGGAGCGCATGAATAAATAAAGTATAGAAACCGGGTAGTCGAAAGGTTACCGGCGTATATAAATAGGCTCCTTTCGGGAGCGGACTAAACAAAGGAGAATTATAATGAGCAAGGTATGCGTATTTGACCACCCCCTCATCCAGCACAAGCTGTCAATCCTCAGAGACAAGGGAACCTCCGTCAAGGAGTTCAGAGAACTCATCTCCGAGATAGCGATGCTCATGTGCTATGAAGCAACGAGAGATCTGCCCCTTGAGGATGTTGAGATCGAAACCCCCGTGGCCAAGGCAACCGTAAAGCGTATCGCCGGCAAAAAGCTTGCGATAGTGCCCATTCTGCGCGCCGGCCTCGGCATGGTCGACGGTATGGTCAGCATGATGCCCAACGTCAAGGTCGGTCATATAGGCCTGTTCCGTGATCCTGAGACTCTTGAGCCTGTGAAATACTACTTCAAGATGCCGCCTGACATCGATGAAAGAGATGTCATCGTTGTTGACCCCATGCTCGCTACCGGCGGCTCGGCCTCAGCTGCTATACAGTTTCTGAAGAACGACGGCGTGAAGCATATCAAGCTCATGTGTATCATCGGCGCTCCAGAGGGGGTTGAGCGCATGCAGAAGGATCATCCCGATGTGGATATCTATGTCGCCGCTCTCGACGATCACCTCAACGACCACGGTTACATCGTCCCCGGCCTCGGCGATGCCGGCGACCGTATCTTCGGCACGAAGTAGATAATAAAAGACAAAGCCCGTCAGAGGAAAACTCCGACGGGCTTTTGCATATTATATTTCCTGTTTGCTTCTGTTTGCGATCGAAATCGCCGCGAACGATATGCCCAGCAGAATGAAGTAGGCAAACAGGTCTCGCGGGTAAAACCAGATATATTCGACGATGCATGAAAAGGCTATGCCGATAAACGAGGCCGCGCACGCGATAAGCACTGCCTTGGTAAGTCCGCTTGCGCACCTTCTGGTGATGACGCAGTTTTTTATGCTGCGCAGGGCGAGCCACATGAACGATACAAAGCCGAGTATGCCGGTTTCGAGTATGAGCTCAAAATAGAGCGACTGAGTATGCGACGCTCCGTCTACCTGAGCGTACAGGGGGTAGAGAGAGGCAAACGAGGACGGGCCGAGGCCAATGCCGACGACACCGTAGTCGCGGATCATATACTCAACGCTCTGCCACAGCCGAAGCCTGTGCTGGGCCGAGGAGTCGATGTATCCGCTGCTGCCGAAAATGCCCGTAACGATGCTCGTGAGCCTTGTCGTTATGGTCGAGGGCAGAAAGGGGAACGCCAGGACAGCCAGCGCAATAAACAGCGGGATAAGCTTCTTGTTGCGCAGCCAAAGGTAAACAAAGGCCGCAAGCATGAGAGATATCCAGCCTGAGCGTGAATAGGTCATTATCAGTGCAAGGGCGGGGAGCGCAAGGCCTATGAGCAGCACAGCGCAGCTTGTCTGCTTCTTGCGCGTTCCGGCAAACGCCGCGCACAGCGGCATGAACAGAACAAGAAATTCCGAGAAATTGTTCGGGTTATCCAGCGTCGAGGTGATTCGGCCGGGTATGCCTGTGTTCAGCTTCAGATCCGTAAACGACGCGTTTACGTAAACAAGATTGAATTTGCGCTGGATAACAGCGTAAACAGATGTCAGTATAACCGCTGCATAGATAAACGCGAGGAGCTTCACAAGGCGCTTTTCGTCGGTGATATCCGCCGCGATAACATAGGTGAAGATAAATGCCGCTATGAAAAACAGAAGTATCCTTATGCTGTCGGAGAGGTCATGAGTAAACAGCAGGCTGACTATAAGCGCTATGGCAAACAGCGCAAGCGGGAGCCCCAGCCTGTCCGGGTACATAAGCTCGCGCTTTCCGCTGCCGGCAAGGATGAGATACAGAGCCAGAAAGCCCAGGGCGGCGATGACCGCGTAGGCATTGTTCCAGCTCTCATGGGGCGTGATGAACATAACGCAGATGAAACCGCCGAGCAGGAATTCGAAGTTCAGTATAAACGAGCCGCGGCAGAGCCTGACTATAAGGCTGCTCTCCCACGCCGGGGCTATAAAGCCCGCGATTGCGGCGATCAGCTTATAAATAAGATCGAGGATAAAGCGGATGATGCGGGAAAACAGCGAGCCTTCGTAGACAGCCTGAACACGGTCGTATCCGCGCAGAAATCTCACTGCGGCAAGATTATCATACGCACGCTTTAAGGGATTCCATATCCTTTCGAGTATCGAAAAGAAGGTGCTGTTTATCCATGTATTATATATTGAGTTCAGGATAACGCCGTACTGCAAGCATACCGGCCTCCTTTCGTGCTGATATCATGGCTCATCGCTCAACAGAGGAAACGCCGGATACGGAGGCGTAGACGGTGGACTTGCCGAAGTGCATCGTGAAGTTTGCACCGACACCGTAGAGCCTGCCGCCGACGTACAGCCCCTTTTCGGTGAGATTGCCCTCAAGCTCGACCGTGACGCTGACGGCATAGTTATACGGGACCTCTGTCTTGACGGGATTGCCGTCATCGTCAACGAGATAGGTGTACGCAGGCTCGCTTTCAACGGCTATGACCTTGCCGAACTGAACGTTTGTCGTGTCCTCAAATGCGGGAGCGCCGAGCTCTATCGCCTCAGCGGTGCCGACGGGCGCCTTGCTGCTGAAAAACTGCACCTGCACGGTGCCGGTCTCGGTGCCGGCCGCCTCCTGCGCGGGTGTGAAGGCCTTTGTCGCAAAAAACACGACGGCTGCGATAATAACGAGGATTATCAGCAGGTCAATGAGGTTTATTTTACCGAAAAGCTTTCCGTTTTTGTCAATCATGATTTTTGGCACCTTTCAAAATTACTTGTAGTTTTCAAAAACATCCATGGCCAGCTTGCGAAGATCAAATTCCTCGCCGACCTTTTTCAGCGCATTGTCGGAGTATTCCGTGCGCAGCTCGTCATTTTCCATAAGCTCAAGCATCGCGTCGGAAAAACCGTCGCTGTCGCCGAAGCGGAGCACCCTGCCGCAGACAGTGTGCGTCTCGGCAAGATCACGGTTTCCGCCGACGTCGGTTACGACGAGCGGAACGCCTGCGTTCATTGCCTCGAGTATCGCAAAGCTCATCGCCTCGTTTTTGGAGCTTGAGTTCAGATACAGGTCGGACGACTTGAGCATCCTGTCGGAATCCCGACGGAAGCCGAGCTGGATAACGCAGTCGCTCATGCCGGAATTCGTGCTCATGACCGCGAAATCGTCAAACTCCTCGCCGTCGCCGGCAATGAAGCAGACAAAGGGCTTTTGCGTTTTTCGCCGGAGCTTTGCAAGTGAGGCCAGAAGGAAGGGCAGCCCCTTTTCCGGAGCGTAGCGCGCCATTATGGACATGACGAACGTATCATCCGGGACTCCGAGCTCCCGCGCAAAGCTGCGATCATACACGCGCTGCCTGTTCGGCTCAACGCCGTTATATACGACGCGGATGCGGTCCTTTTTTACGCCGTTTGCCGCCATTATGTCCGCACCCTGACGGCACACGGCGATTATCCTGTGGTCAAAGGGCGTAAAAATGCGGTTGAGTATCTTCCACTTTGCATTTTGATATATGGTAAGATGACTCGTATACACAACCTTGACCTTGCGGTAGAAGAGCTTTGAAAGTATCGCTATGACGTTTTCCATCGGATACTGGGCGTGGATAACGTCAATTCCGTTTTCGCGGCAGTAGCCGGCAAGCCTTTTAGCGGCCGACAGCGCTTTTTTTGTGCTCATCTCAAAGCGGAAGCAGGGGAAGCCCTCCGCACTCACCGTTTCGGAAAGCTGCCCCGGAACGTTGTATGCAAGGTGGCAGGTCTCGCCCTGCCCGGACAAAATGTGCATAAGATTGAGAACGTATTTTTCAGTTCCTGCTTTTCCTGCGTAATTTATCAGGTACAGGATATTCATATAAACACCTCGCTTGCTTGAAATCGTATCCTATATAATATACAATGGAACAGAGCTCATTTCAAGAACAAATGGTAAAACTCTGTACATTCAAAAACTGATGTATATTGACTTGCTTGCTTTTTGCTGTATAATGGCTATAAACTATACAACGTGTATATGAAGGTGCTCGAATGAATATTAACAGCATAAACAGGAAACTCAACAAAAAATTCGGAGGTGCCGTTACGGCGGAGCTTACAGATAACTGCATCGTGCTCAAGGGCGAGCTGAGTGACTGGAACGATGTTGTTGATGCCGGCCTGACGGCTGCAACACCGAACTCGGATATACATGTTGTCAATGATATCGTGTACACCGGCGCACAGCCCGAGAAAATGCACATGCCGAGCATAAACGATAAGGCGCTTGACGGCAATAAGCCCGACGTGCTCGTCATCGGCGGCGGAATATCAGGCTGCTCGATCGCACGTGAGCTGTCACGCTATAAGCTCAATGTTCTGCTTATCGAAAAGGAGGCCGACCTTGCCATCGGTGCCTCCGGCCGTAATGACGGCGAGGTACACCCCGGCGTAGATCTCTCCAAGGGTTCTCTAAAGCATAAGTACATACGCCGTGCAAACCACATGTACGAGGACCTCTGCCGCGAGCTGGACGTTCCGTTCAAGCGCACGGGGCAGTACGCCTGCTTTACGCACAAAAGCTGGCTGCCGTTTGTGAGCATCTACGCAAAATGGCGCAGATACCACGACGGCATTGAGGATACGCGCATAGTCATGGGCGATGAGATACGTAAGCACGAGCCGCGCATATCGCCCGAGGTGGCCTTTGCGCTCTCAAACCCCTCGTCCGGCAGCGTGAGCCCGTATAATCTCGTCATCGCATACGCCGAGAATGCCGTAAGTAACGGCGCACGCGTTTCGCTCAACACCGCCGTCACCGGTATGGATGTAAAAGACGGTGAGATAAAAGCGGTATACACCAACCGCGGAACGATATATCCGTGCGAGGTAATAAACTGCGCCGGAGTTTATTCCGATGTTGTCGCACAGATGGCGCAGGACAGGTTCTTCAGCATACATCCCCGCCGCGGCACAAATTCTATTCTTGACAAGAAAACAGGCGCGGCATTCAAAACCATCGCCTCAGTCGTCGGGCCGGAAACTCCCGGACATGCGCACACAAAGGGCGGCGGCATACTGCACACGGCGCACGATAACCTGCTTGTAGGCCCCGATGCCGTAGAAACGCCCGAGCGCGAGAATACCGCCACGAATGCTGACAGCATCGCACGCGTTTTTGCAAAGCAGAAGATAGCCATGCCATCTCTTACGGAGCGCGACATCATAACATATTTCACCGGCGTTCGAGCGCCCACATATGAAGAGGACTTCATAATCGAGCCCGGCAGAAAAACAAAGAATATCTACCACGTTGCCGGCATACAATCTCCAGGACTTACGACCGCGCCCGCCGTCGCGCAGGATGTCGCGGCCTATGTCGCGGAGATATTCGGTGCGGAGAAAAACGAGAGCTTCGACCCCGTGCGCAAGGCACCCCCGCACCTCGCGGAGATGAGCGATGCCGAGCGCGCAGAGCTTATAAAGAAAAATCCCGATTACGGCCTTATCGTGTGCCGCTGCGAGGAGGTAAGCCGCGGCGAAATAATCGATGCGCTCCGTAGCCCCATTTGCGTGCCAACGCTCGACGGCGTGAAAAAGCGCGTAAGACCGGGCATGGGCAGATGCCAGGGCGGCTTCTGCTCGCCTATAGTCACAAAGATCATAGCCGAGTACCTGGGCGTTCCGATCACGGAGGTCAAAAAGAGCTCCGCGCAGTCACCCATTGTGTTCGAGAGCAAAAAGGGGGGCGGAGACAATGCATAATTACGATGTTATCGTGATAGGCGGCGGCCCTGCCGGTCTTGCGGCTGCGGCCGCGGCGAGCGAAAGCGGAGCCAAGGTGCTCATCGTCGAGCGCGAGGAGCGCCTCGGCGGTATGCTTAAGCAGTGCATACACGACGGCTTCGGCCTTCGCACCTTCGGCGAGCGCCTTGCGGGTCCGGAGTATGTCGAGCGCTATATGGATAAGGTCGCGCAGTCGGATATAGATGTTGCGTGCAGTACATTTGTTACGCGTGCGGAAAAAACAGACGTCGGCTTTGCCGTAACGCTCGTTTCCCGTGAAGGTCTGCGCACCGTTACGGGAAAGAGCCTCATCCTTGCCACCGGCTGCCGCGAGAGAAGCGCAAAGCAGGTGTTTATCCACGGAACGCGCCCGGCAGGCGTGTTCACGGCAGGTACAGCGCAGCACTTTACAAACCGGCTCGGCGTTATGCCGACCAAGAAATGCGTCATCCTCGGCTCGGGCGATATCGGCCTCATCATGGCGCGCCGACTGACGCTTGAGGGGGCTGAGGTTCTCGGCGTTTATGAAATTAACCCCACGCCCTCGGGACTTACGAGAAATATCTATCAGTGCCTTACCGATTATGATATCCCCCTGCATTTGAGCCACACCGTCACGCGTGTATTCGGAAAGGATCGCCTCGAGGCGGTCGAGGTCTGCAAGGTGGACGATAATTATAGGCCGATTCCCGAAACGGCGGAAAAAATTGAATGCGACGCGCTTATCGTATCTGTCGGACTTATCCCGGAAAACGAGCTTGCCCAGTCGCTGGGCGTCGAGCTCGATCGTCATACGGGCGGCCCCGTATGCGACGCGCAGCTAATGACGAAGGTTCCGGGCATCTTCTCCTGCGGAAACGCTCTGCATGTAAACGACCTGGTTGATTTTGTTTCCGAGTCCGGCGAGGAGGCCGGCCGGAATGCGGCAGCCTTCAGCGGCGCAGAGCAGAGAAGGGTCGATATAAGCATCGGCGACGAGTTTCTGTATCTCGTTCCGCAGCAGCTCGATCTGGACAGCGACAATTCAAAAACGGTATTCTACTTCCGCTCGAAAAAGGTCGTTGACAAGAGCGTGCTGCGCCTTAAAATAAACGGCCGGGAGGTCTGGAAAAAGACCTATCCCTTCCTGCGGCCGCCCGAGATGCAGCAGCTTACGCTCGACATGAGCAAATTCGGCATAGATGAAAACAGCGACGTGCGCTTTGAGATCGAGGTGGTAAAATGAAACAGCTCGTATGTATAGGCTGTCCACGCGGCTGCCGACTGATCATAGAGGAAAAGGAAGGCGAGCTCATCATCACGGGCAACACCTGCCCGAGAGGAAAGGCCTTTGCCGTAAGCGAGATGACAGAGCCCAGGCGCACCATATGCTCAACGGTCAGGACTTCATTTCCTGACGCTCCGGTTCTGCCGGTCAGAGTGTCGGATGATATCCCCAAGGATAAAATATTTGACGTCATGCGCGAAATTAACGCCGTGACGCTGACAGAGCGCATCGGCAGGGGAGATGCCGTTATAAAAAACGTGCTCGGGCTCGGCGTTGACGTCATTGCAACAAGTGATCTTTTAAAGCAGAGATAAAGATATAATGCAAAGACGGAGGGAGAAAAAATGAACAGACCGCTGATCCTGACTTATGACGTCGGCACTCAGAGCACGAGAGCCATTCTGGTCGATAAGCAGGGCAATATCGTGGACAAGGAGCAGGTCAAGTATGACGAGCCCTATTTCCGGCAGCGTCCGGGCTGGGCGGAGCAGAAAACGGATTTTTACTTCGACAACATGTGCAGAGCCTCAACGGCGCTCATGGCGCGCAATGCCGACAAGGTGCCCGACATAATCGCCTGCGCAGTCACCGTTATACGCGACACGCTCGTGTTCCTCGACGAAAACTACAAGCCCACGCGTGACATCATCCACTGGCTCGATGCACGCAAATGCGTTTTTGACGATCCCTTCCCGCTGTGGAAGGAGGCAGTGTTCGAGCTCATCGGCATGGGCAAGGGCACAAAGATCGTCTACCGCACCTCAAAGGTCAACTGGGTGCGCCAGAAGCAGCCCAAGGTCTGGGCGCGCACGAAGAAGATCGTCTGCCTGCCTGCGTATCTCAACTACCGCATGACAGGCCGCCTTGCCGATACCCCGGCAAACACCATTGCGCACATACCCATGGACTATAAGAAAAAGCGCTGGATGAAGGAAAACGACCTCACCCGCTGCTTCTACGACGTCCCGCAGGACAGACTATATGAGCTCATCCCCTCCGGCGAGGTGCTCGGCTATATCACGAAGGAAGCCGCCGCGCTCACCGGCGCGCCCGAGGGCCTGCCCCTTATAGCGACGGGCGCGGATAAGGCCTGCGAAACGCTCGGCCTTTCGGTCGCAAGCCCCGACAAGGCGTCCATTTCCTTCGGAACGAGCTCGACAATCGAGATGTACTCCGAGCAGTATTTTGAGCCGCAGGCCTTCCTGCCCTCGTATCCGTCGGTCATCAACAAGGCGTGGAACCCGGAGATACAGGTGTTCCGCGGCTTCTGGATGCTCAGCTGGTTCATAAAGGAGTTCGGTGACAAGGATAAGGCCGAGGCCGAAAGACTCGGCGTATCGCCCGAGGAGATCCTCAACAAAAAGGCCGCCGAGATCCCGGCCGGCTGTCAGGGACTCATGCTCCAGCCGTACTGGACGCCGGACGTACTCAAGCCCGACTCCTACGGCGCGATAATAGGCTTTTCCGACTACCACACTAAATATCACATCTACCGCGCCATCATAGAGGGCATCTGCCTTGAGCTGTACATGTCCATGAAGAGCATGGAAAGACGCGGCAAAAAGCACATAAAGGAGCTCTATGTCGGCGGCGGCGGATCAAGGAGCGATCTGGCATGTCAGATCCTTGCCGACACCTTCGGCCTGCCCGTCAAGCGTATACACACTCACGAGGCCTGTTCACTGGGCGCGGCGATGGTCGCGTTCGTCGCAAAGGGTGAGTTTGAAAGCTTCGACGAAGCGATAAAGAGCATGGTTCACGAAAAGGACGTATTCACGCCCGATCCAAAGAACCATGAGACTTATATGAATATGTACAACAAGGTCTACCGCAAGATCTACAAGAACGTAAGACCGTTGTACGCAACGATGAACAACCTCAAAGAAAGGAACATGATCTGATGAGTCATAAGCAGTACGAGGGCTTCGAGCCCAAATGGGTTAACACCCCCGCGCCGTCGAACAGCTATCGCTCTATATTCCGCTGGGGCGATCCGGAGTTCTTTAAATTTCCGAAGGAATCTCTTTACAAGATGATGAAGGAGGTATTCAAGCTCACCGACGATGACTTCAGGGAGTACTCCGACGATATAGGCTTTGATCCCGTCGATCTTTCCGACCATCCCGTGAAGCTTGCGCAGGAGCACCTTGACGCGCTCAAGCAGATCGTCGGCGAGGAGGGCTTCTCCGTTTCCGACTATGACCGTCTTGCTGTTGCATACGGTTTTACCGCATATGATATCCTCCGCCTGCGCCACAAGATCATCGACTCGGTACCCGACGTTGTACTGTACCCTGACACGACCGAGCAGGTCGAGAAAATTGTTGCGTACTCGACCGAGCACGATATACCCCTGTACGTCTACGGCGGCGGAAGCTCCGTAACACGCGGCGTTGAGCCCGTAAAGGGCGGTATCTCGCTTGATATGAGACGGCGCTTTAACAAGGTGCTTTCCTTCAACGAGATCGACCAGACCATCACAGTTCAGGCCGGTATGTCCGGTCCCGACCTCGAAAAGACGCTTCAGGCGGCCCCGGAGCTGTTCGACGCAAAGCGCCAGTACACCTGCGGGCATTTTCCGCAGAGCTTCGAGTACTCCTCCGTCGGCGGCTGGGTCGTGACCCGCGGCGCCGGTCAGAACAGCACCTACTACGGCTGCATCGCGGACATCGTCCTGAGCCAGAAGTACGCGACTCCCATCGGCACCATCACCACCAGCCACTATCCGCGCGAGGCCTGCGGCCCGGATCTTAACCAGATCATGATGGGCTCGGAGGGCACCTTCGGCGTTCTGACAGAGGTCACGCTGAAGATATTCCGCTGGATGCCGGAGAACCGCAAGAGATTCTCCTATATCTTCAAGACCTGGGACGAGGCAATGAAGGCAGCGCGAGAGATGATGCAGCACGAGTGCGGCTACTCCTCCGTGTTCCGCCTGTCCGACCAGGAGGAGACGAGCATGATGCTCAGACTGTATAACGTTGACGACACGCCGCTGTACCCGCTGCTCGATAAGCTCGGCTATAAGGACATGGAGCGCTGCCTCTTCCTCGGCTTTACCGACGGCGAGAAGGGCTATTCCAAAAACGTTGCGAAGAACATCGCCAAGATCGCGCGCCGGCACGGCGGTCTGCCACTGACCGGCTATGTCACAAAGAGCTGGGAGAAGGGCCGCTTCAACGATCCGTACCTGCGCGATACGCTCATGGACTTCGGCATCACAACCGACACCCTCGAGTGTACCGTCAACTGGTCGAACATGGAGCAGGTACACCTCGATGTCCGCAAGGTCTGCCATGCACTGCCCAACACGGTCGTCACGACCCATATGTCGCACTGCTATCCGCAGGGCGCGAATCTGTACTTCATTTTCCTGACTAAAATGCAGGATGAGAAGGCGTTTAAGGCATACCACACTACCATTCTCGACGCTATCCAGCGCTCCGGCGCGTCGATAAGCCACCACCACGGCATAGGCAAGATGTTCGCACCCTGGCTCGAGGGCTACGTCGGCGAGAAGGAGTACGGCGTGTTCAAGGTGCTCAAAAACTACTTTGACCCGAAGTACAATATGAATCCCGGCGGTACCATAGGCCTCGATCTCCTGCCGGAGGAGAAGAAGTTCGACCGCCAGTACACCGATTACGAAGCTCAGCCGAAATTCGACTGATAATACCATCGCCGCACTGCCATTTTGCAGTGCGGCGTAATTTTTTCTTGAATTATTCGGTGCACCATGCTATAATACAAAAGCTCCGGAGAATTAGCTCAGCCGGTTAGAGCGCTCGCCTCACACGCGAGAGGTCAGCAGTTCGAGTCTGCTATTCTCCACCAACTTTGAAGACCTGAAAGCTAAGGCTTTCGGGTCTTTTTCTTGCTTTTTGTGAGCTTTGCGTCCGTGTTAATAATGTTTGACAGCGCGGCGTGCACGGTGTATATTAAAAAACAGATTATTTGCCAGCCGCTGGCGATGAAGTACAATAATACGTTGTACTACTACGTCCTTAATGCGCAGGGCGACGTTGTCCGCATAGTCAACAGCAGCCGCAGCGTTGTCGCAAGTTATACCTACGATCCCTGGGGCAAGATAATAAGCAGCAGCGGAACATTAGCTGACATAAATCCGCTCCGCTATCGCGGTTATTATTACGATGCCGAAACGGGCTTCTATTATCTCCAAATGTTGTAAAGACGCTGTCATACACATCTCAGCTAAAAGATGCACTACAGATAGCACAGAGCTCAGGAAGACGGTTGCAACTATTCATTCGTCCTATACAAAACTTAGTGGGCCATTAAAAAACGCAATTACACAGCATAACATTAGCGTTAGATATCTTTGGTGATAAGGGGTGTGTAAATGGAAAACAATGAATTTGTAGCTGGCGCACTTTACGATGCTGCCTTGATAGATTTTGCGGAATGGAGAAATGACCCTGATAATTTACACGATGTTGCGCTTTTTGACGAAATGCTCAAGAAGATAAATGCTATGGGATATGGCAGCTATAGTAGCTATCCGGACATAACCATGCGGCGGCATGATGACCCGAACGTAATTGACATTATTGCTGATTATCTTGGCAAATTCGATGATGAGGGAATCACCGGAGAGCTCGTTCGCTCGATAGGAACAAAAAACGGGAAAATTGCCACAGAACGTATAATTGATTCTTTTTTCGGATTAAGCGAAACATCAAAATGTAATCATGCAACTTTTTATGATACCGCACTAACGAACATTTGTGACAAGCGATTTGCAGACAAATATGTAGAAATGATAAGTAACCCCAAATATGCGCGTTGGCTTTTGGGTTTGATGAAGCTGCTCGGTCGATGGAAGAATGAAAAAGCTAAAAGAGTCATGCTGGGGTATTTGGGGTCTGATAATGAGGATATGGTTAACATGACAGTTCAGGCACTAAAATATTATAAGCATGATCAAGAAGTTATAGCTGCTTTGAAATTAAGCCTTACTAAAGAGCATTCGGAAGGTTTGACCAAGCGCATAAATAGTTCTCTACAATTTGCGTCAAAGTAGCAAGATTGAGAGCAGATATGCTGTATTAAAATCAAATTCGCAGGAGTATATCAAACGATATGCTCCTGCTTTCCTTTTCGGCAGGCCTGCTTATTTACACTATTTTATTTGCGAAAAAATATATTGTCAATGCCCTCTGATTAATTTATAATAAAAATGATGTAATGTAACTATGGGGCATTATACGGCTTGGCGGCTTGTGCCCGCTTATGAATTTTCAGATATCCTCAAGGAGGACAAAAGCATGAAAAACAGCGTTAAAAGAGTGCTGAGCATGTTCCTGTGCCTGACAATGGTGCTGGGACTGTTTTGCTTCGCTCCGGAAGCTGCGGCACTTGACAGCAGCGGCTATGAATGCACGGGCTCGGTCGAGCAGCTTCTCAGGGGAAGCGCCGACGCCGTGGCCGGGCAGAACTACCGTATCGTCAATAACGACGATATCATAGCGCTTGCCGACTATGTTGCGGCCGGCAGAAACACAAAGGGCGTCACCTTCTATCTGAAGGGGGACGTCAACATGCGCCGCAACACCTGGAACGGCATCGGCACATCGCAGTACGCGTTTGAAGGAACACTCGACGGCTGCGGCTATGCTGTCCTCGGATTGATAACATATCTGTTCAAAAACGCGGGCTCGAACGCGGTCATTATGAACCTCGGCGTAAACGGCGTATCCAACGGCGCTGACGCCGCAGGCATAGCCTCTGTCCTCTCCGGCAAGATAGTGAACTGCTGGAGCGCGGTTCGCGTAAACGGCACGGGCAATAACGGCGGCCTTGCCGCTATCGTCAACGGCGGCAGGATCATAAACAGCGCAAACTACGGCAAGGTAAGCGGCACGGGAAACATCGGCGCCGTTGCCGGCAAGGTGACGAATGCAGAGATAAGCTGTGTCTATCATACCTATTACAGCGCCGATAACGATATCGGCAGCAAGGATTCGGCCAGCCGCATAGACACCATGCGCTTTGCATCCAGCCCCACGATGTGTCCGACCGAAACGGAGAAGACCGTCGGCGGCGTGACCAGCGACGATCTTCTGGCTTTGCTCAATGCATGGGTCTCGGCAGACAGCGGCACGAGATGGCGCAAATGGACATTTAACACCGATGCCGACAGCATTGACCGCGTCGGCGGCCGGTATCCCATGCTGGCATACCCCGGCTACGCCTCCGAAACACCCGTTTATACAAACAGTGTGCCTATGGAAACGCTCTATGAGTCGAAAACCGACGCTCAGCCCGGCATATGCTACAGCATAGGCGATGTTAAAGAGCTCGAAATGCTCGCAAAGTTCGTAAACGAGGGCTACAATACATCGGGTGCTACCTTCTTCCTCACGGCAGACCTGAGCATCGTCGTAAACGGCTCGTTCTACAAGGGCGAGAGCTGGGTGCCCATAGGCAGCAGCGAGACCAACAGCTTCAAGGGCGTCTTTGACGGCCAGGGCTATGTTATAAACGAGCTGATAATCAATAAGACTAACGATCCCGGAGGACTGTTCGGCTATGTCAACAGCGAGCAGGCGGTCATCAAAAACGTCGGCGTCGGCGGCGGCATAACCGCAAACGACTATGCCGGCGGCATCGTCGGCTTTCTCAGAGCAGGTACGGTCGAAAACTGCTGGGTGAGCATGAACGTAAACGGCGATAAGGCAACCGGCGGTATAGCCGGCTACATGGATAACGCAAAGATCTATAACTGCACCATGTACGGCACGGCGACCGATAATCACAAATACGGCGGCATCGTCGGCGAGTCGACCGTAAACAGCACTGTGCAGTACTGCTACTACAGCAACGACAACTCCGATGTTTCGGGAACGCCCAATGCCGGAACATACAGCCTCACCCTGGCCTTCAAGGTCGAAAGCGGCGAATATAACCTGACGAGAAGCGTCAATATAAACGGTCAGAAGACAGTCAAGGTGCTCAATGCCCTCAACTATTGGGTCGATACCCTCGGCAAGGGGCAGAACATGCGCCACTGGAAGCAGGATAAATCGGCTGCGAGCATTGCACGTCTGCGCGGCAGCTTCCCGGCACATATTTATTTTAACGATCCCTCCCCGCTTGAATACATAAGCGAGCAGCCCGGTGAGACCGACCGCAGCGACAACCCGTACAATGTCACTTACAAGTGCACGGCCACGATGACCGAGCTTTACGAGAGCAAGGCCGACGCTCTGCCCGGCGGAAACTACAGCATATCCACCGGCGACGAGCTTGGACTTCTGTCAAAGTATGTCCAGGAAGGCTATTCGACCAAGAAGGCAAACTTCTATCTTACGGACAACGTAAACATAACAACTCAGGGACTTGACACGGAGGGCGCGGGCTGGGTTCCCATCGGAACAACGCTCAATAACCACCAGGGCATATCGACCATAACCTATTTCCGCGGCAACTTTGACGGCTGCGGCTACACGGTCACAGGTCTGTATTTTGTCTCCGACTTTATTGACATGGCGGGTCTCTTCGGTCAGTGCTGGGGCAGCACAATAAGAAACCTCGGCGTTGCCGGCGAGGTGCTCGGAGACGATGAGGTCGGCGGCATCGTCGGCAGAGCAAACGACTGTATCATCGAAAACTGCTGGTCGTCTGTAATAATCCAGGCCTCGACCGAGGTCGGCGGTATTGTCGGCTATGCGCACAATTCCACGATTTCAAACTGCGCGGCTTACGGACCGCTGTACACCACCAGCGACGAGGGCGAGAAGTCCGGCTTTGTCGGAAGATCCAACGGCTCGACCTTCAATAACTGCTACTATCTCTACGGCCTTATTGACGATTTTTACAACAAAACCGATAAGGACAGTGTGTTTAATAACTGCATGTACTTCAAGTACGACGTAGATGGTACCCAGAAGTGCACCCTCAAAACCGCCATCACCGTTGACAGCTACACCGGCGACGATATGCTCGAGGCTCTCAATGCGTGGGTATATATGCAGAATAACGAGCTTTACTGCTCGTGGCACACCGCCTCATCCATAACGGAGATCCCCGGTGCGAACGGCTACTTCCCGGTGCTGGTCAATCCCAAAATGAGCGGCACGGGCGGCGATGACGGCTACTGCGGAGATTATGAGGCGACAAATACCATGCGCGCACTGTACAGCACACGCTCCGACGGCGTTGAGGGCGGCTGCTACAGCATAAGCAATATGGATGATCTCGTCGCGTTCAGAAAGTACGTAAACGAGGGCTATAAGACAAGCAAGATCATATTCTTCATGACCCATGATATCGACATGTCAGTTCAGTATTCGGCTGCGAGCGGAACCTCATGGACGCCTGTCGGCACGGCAAAGGAGCCGTTCAAGGGCATATTCGACGGTCAGGGCTACACGCTCAAATACCTGTATATAAACAGCAATGCAGACGATCAGGGCTTCTTCGGCCACGTCACCGGCAATAACGCCGTTGTAAAGAACCTTGGTATAAGCGGCACTGTAACGTCCAAGGGTGTAAACTCCGCCGCCATCTGCGCCGACTTCAACTTCGGCACGATAGCAAACTGCTGGTCGAGCTGTGCCGTCGCGGGTGCGTCAAACTCCGGCGGCATAATCGGCGGCGGCAATATGGGCACGGTCATAAACTGCACGAGCTACGGCGCTGTAAACGGTGCATCCACCTACGGAGCAATAGCCGGCGCACCTGTCGGCACGCAGCTTAAATACTGCTACTATCTCTACGGCACCTGTCAGCAGGGATACCCGTCGGATAAGGGCATTCTGTACCCCACGGTGCAGAGCTTTAACGGCACCGGAGCTGTCTGCGTCATGGCAGAGTATGTCAACGTTGAGGGCACGCGCACAAAAAACGTCTCCTCCGCGCTGAAAATGTACGTTGACGCGCATCCAGAGGTGAACTACTGCTACTGGGGTATAGGCGACTCGGAGGAGTACTACCTCCAGGGCGTAACGGGCTTCCCGGTGCTCATCTCGGCGTCGGACACCAAGGGCGAACACGATTATAAGCAGTATAAGGCGCAGTTCAAGGACAAGAAATACTTCTCGGTTCTGGCCGCGCTGAAGGACGCAAACTCCGCCGAGGGCGGCGGCGTTGTAACGCTGCTGGTAAATGCGCAGCTTAAAAACCGCGAAGATATCGCTTTTGACGACGACGTAACGCTCAACACATCTGACTTTTCTCTGATCATCATGTCCGAGGTCTCCGTTAAGAGTATGAATCAGATACTCGGCACGTTCATCATAAAAAGCGGCGGCACGATAAACCTTGACGGCGATAAATTTATCTATTCGCATATGAAGTCAGACGATTCGTGCAACAGCGCGTTCTATTCAAAGGAAAGCCTGATGATACAGACCGTCAAGACCGACGATCCGACGGCCTATGATCTGACGTTCTACAGCGGCGAATTTATCGTAAACGCGGCGCTCGACTCGGGTAATCCGCACAGGATACCCGGCGGCAGCAAGCTGACGATAAAAGAGCGCGCAACGCTCAATGTCGAGCGCAACGCCCGCATAAGAACGACAGGCGGCGCGGAGATATACGACTACGGCACGATAAAGATCGGCAACGCGACGCTCGACCGCAACAAGGGCAGCCGCATCGTCGGCGTACTTGAGGATAAAAGCGGCGCGGTAAGCCTGCCGTTTATCTACTACGACGGATATCATCTGCGCGGCTGGATGGCCAATGAGGAACTTTACGCAGCCGGCAGCACTGTCGATGTTCCGACGGCGACGACCTTCACCGCGACCTGGGCGATAGGAGACAGGATGGATCCGTACCCCGGCGATGACAGCTACACCGACGGCGAGATCACCTATGATTTCAAGATCCATGTCATCCAGTCCGCTGGCGGCAGGATAAGCCCCGAAACGATGAACGTCGCACGCGGCGAAACGCTCAGCTTCACCGTCGAGGCCTCCGAGGGCTATTATATCAAGAACGTCCTCGTTGACGGCAAGAGCGTAACGCTCGACGATAACGGCGCATATCAATTCATAAGCGTAGGCGAGGATCACACGATTACAGCGCTGTTTGCCCAATACACAAACAGCGGCTACAACAGCTATATAAACAAATTCGCGGATGTCAAGACGAGCGACTGGTTTTATAATAACGTTCGCTTTGCTTACACGATGGGGCTAATGAACGGTACGTCGGCAACAACGTTCTCGCCCGGTGACCCGACGGCCAGAGCGCAGTTTATAACCGTTTTGTGGCGCATGTCAGGTTCACCGGTCGTTCCCGGAAGCGAATGCCGGTTTAACGATGTCGCAAGCGGCGCCTATTACTATGAGGCGGTGCGCTGGGGCGTTGCAAACGGCATAATAAACGGCTATTCGGCAACGGTGTTTGACCCGAACGGACAGGTAACCCGCGAGCAGCTGATAACCATGCTCTTCCGCTATGCCAAAAACTACGCGGGCGACGATGTGGCAAAGTACGACACAACCAACATTCTTGGCTATTCGGATGTCCTTCAGATATCCAAGGGGATGACTCAGCCGTTCCAGTGGGGAATAGGCGCCAAGATAATAAGCGGCACGAGCGCCACCACGCTTACTCCGCAGGGCACGGCGACCCGTGCGCAGGTCGCGGCCATTCTCTCGCGCTACTGCAACAGCTTTGTTCTGAAGCTTCCCGTAATGATGTAAATACCGACTTACTTAAAAGGCGATCGGCGGCCACAGCGGATAATTTCGCTGTGGCCGTAATCGTTAGTGCAGGAAGGAGATTTGTTGTATGGAAATAAAACGGATCAAGCAGGCAGATGATGAACTATATAAAGAAGCGATGACCCTGTACGGCATGAGCTTTCCGCTGCACGAGCAGCGCGAAGCGGATTCTCAGAAGCGGATACTGGAGCAGGACGCGTACTATTGACATAGAACCAAAAATCACCGAGTAAAGTCCGTAACAGACTAAGCTCGGTGATTTTTTCTTTTAATTGCTGTGCCCGGTAACTCGGTTTTTTAATACTTCGTTATCAGTCTGCACAAGCTTTTATGTTTGTATATTGATTACAGGACTTTGGTCAGCTGCATGTAGCGATGAATCATTGCCGCCATTTGGCCGCGGGTCGTCGCATTGACAGGGCCGAAGTTGCCGTTGGGGTAGCCGTTGACAATGCCGAGGGATTTCGCCCACTGGACCGCATCACGTGCCCAGGAGCTGATAACAGAGGAATCGCCGAAGATAGGCGAGCCGCTGACAGCGGGCGAGCCTGCATAGCGATACAGCATCGTGACGATCTCCTGGCGGCTTATCGCGACGCCGGGAGCAAATGTCGTTGCGCTTGTGCCCTTTGTCACGCCGGTATTGTATGCCCAAACGATGGCGTTGTATGCCCAGTCGAAGTTCTTGGCGCCGATGTCGGTAAACGGAGGCGTTGCCATGCCCGTTACGTCGGGGGAGCCCTCAAGACGGTACAGAACGGTGACGAACATTGCACGTGTCATGCTGGTTTCGGGAGCAAACTTCGTATCCGAAACGCCGTTCATTATGTCGTGCTGCCAAACGTACTTGACATCGTTGTAGAACCAGTCGGTCTTGGAAACGTCAATGAAGGGGAAGGGAACCTCATAGCCGCAGACAGAGCAGACCTTGTATACCAGCTTGTGGCCGGTTGCGGGGATAACCTCGGATTTGCTGAGGACCTCGCCGCATTCACTGCAGTGGCTGCCCTCGGTGCAGCCGTCCTTTGTGCAGGTAGCTGCAACTGCCGGGGTATCGATGACCTTGGTGTGCTCGTGAGCAGCAACGGTCAGCTTTGCCTCGTTGGTTATGTACATGGTTGGGCTCTTAAGATCAGTATTGTAGATCATGCAGGCGAAGGCTCTGCCGTTGTCGCTCGCGGCGGCCTTTGCGATGGTAAGGGTATCGGTGGTGCTCAGGGAGACCTTCTTGAGCGCCGCAAGAAGCTTGAGCGCGATCTCAAACTTGTTGCCGGAAAGATCAATTCCGCCGAAGTCGATGCTCTTAACGGCGTCGGGCTCGAGCCACAGATACTTATATGTTCCCGCGGTGTTTACCTTAACCTTGAACGTTGCGCTCTCGCCCTCCTTGACGGTAACGTCATTGGGGCCGGTAACGTCAAGCTCGCTGCCTATGAGACCGGCGATGAACTTGAGGAAGGTGTAGGCGTCAAGATTTTTCAGCAGGTCTTTTATGTCAAAGCCGCCCTCGAGAAGCTTTTTGAGTATATCCGCAATCTGGTCGGAGTCAAGCTTATCCAGCAGCTTTTTGAGCGTCTCGTTGTCGCCGATAAACTGCTCGAACAGCTTAAGAAGCTTGTCCTTGTCAAGCTTTCCAAGGATATCGCCGATGTCTCCGTTATTTTTGAGAAGCTCTTCGATAAGCTCTTTCAGCTGCTCTATATTGAGCTTTCCCAGAAGCTCCTTGAGCTCGCCGTCGCCGAGCTTGTCAAGCAACTTCTGAAGAAGCTGCGCGACAATATCGCTGTTAAATCCGTTGTCCTCGCCGTCTCCGCCGCCTATAAGACCCCTGAGAGCCTTGATGAGCGTGTTTATGTCGATGTCACCGAACAGATTGTTGAAATCCTTGTTCTTCTTGAGCTCGTCAAGCAGCTTCTGAAGATTTTCCTCGGTGAGCAGATCATTGAAATCAAACTTGCCATCGAGAAGCTTCTGCAGCAAGTCCTTAAGCTCCTGCGAGTTGAGACCGTTAAGCAGCTGCTCTATGATGGTATCATCATCTATAAATATCTTGAGCAGCGTCTTGAGCAGATCGGGATCGATGCTGCCGTTATCTTTATTAAGAAGACCCTCAAGCATCTTCATGAATGCTTCGGCATCTTTGACGCCGAGATTTTTAAGCAGCTCTTTAAATTCATCGTTGTTCAAGCCCTCGAGAAGCTCCTGAAGCTTAGCCTTGAGCTGCTTACTGTCTTGCTCGCCGTTAAGCAATTTTCTTATCTGATCGACGAGCGCCTGTATGTCCGGACTTTGCTCAAGCGTCATGCCCGAATCTTCCTCGGGCGCGGTTTCCGCATTGGCGTCTGCAATGGCGTAAACCGGCAGCAGCGTGAACACGAGCACCAGCACCAGTATCAGGCTGATAATGCGATTTTTCATAATATTCCTCCTTGCTCCATTGACATAAAATAAATGGCCAATAAAATATTTACGGTGTCAATATGTCAACAATTATTATACAGATTTATTACATCACTTGCAATGCTATTCATACAAATAGTTTAAAAACAGCAAAATAACCAGTTACATAAGATAATTATTGTGCAAAATTTGTGCTGCCGTACCGATTATACAATTACACCTCTGTCGTTTTCCGACGAAACAGCGGCCTGTTGAACAACAATATATGCGGAGGATGATTAAAAGCTCAGGTCATTTGGCCTGAGCTTTTTTGCATATCTCGCTGCCGAAGCGCACGGGGCGTTCTTTGCCGCGCAGAGTTTCGGATAAAAGCTCCTGCGGCAGATCAAGCACACCTTCCTTAAACAGCAGGACTATCGTTGAGCCGCCGAAGCGGAACAGCCCCTTTTCCTCGCCGCGGTGAATGACGCCGGCCTGACGGTAGTTTTCTATCTTCCCGACGAGGCACGCACCGACCTCTATCTGAACGACGGGGCCGAAGTTTTCGGTGTACAGGATGCAGTATTCGCGAGTGTTCTGCATGAACACCGGCCTTTTACGCACGACGACAGGCTGCACGGGGTGATAGTGCCCCCGAATGTGCCGGTTGCGGCTTTTGAAGCCGTCGTCAATGTAGCAGTAGCGGTGGTAGTTCTCAACGCCGAGGCGCAGCACAAGGCATGTACCGTTCATGTACTCGCCGGCAATGTCCGCGCCGCCGACGAGATCATCAACGTTGTACCAGCTGTTTTTTATCGCAAATTCCGAGTCATTGCTTATTTTATACGCCGACAGATAGCCGTCGCAGGGGGAGATGAGCGCATCGGACTCCATGTTCACCGGGCGTGCGCCGTCCTTCACCTGACGGGTGAAAAAGTCGTTGAAGCAGCGGTAATCCTGCTTAACATAGTCGCTCATGTCCAGGGCATTTGCGCGGATAAAGCCGTCAATACGCCGTGCCGACAGCCTTGTATCCATATATGCGCCGACTACGGCGGTGAGAACCGGATTTGTCATAATGCGGCGCGCCGGCCAGCCGAGGTGCTTAAAATAGCAGCAGGTAAGGCCGAACGTCATTTTCTTAGAGGTCATGTCTTTTCACCGTTTTCATTTTGATTAGTACGCACAGCAGCAGTATGCCGCACAACAGAATGGTTGCATAAAAGCTCACTCCGCGGCTTAAAAGCTCAATGCTCACGGGGTCGCGCACGAGCTGCTTAAAGCCGCTGAGCAGGATATAATCAGCAACGCCGACAGCTCCGGGAACCGGCACGGCGTTCGAGCCCAAAACCGCAAACGCCTGAACCGAGAAGGCCTTGAACGCGTCGCCGGCCTTTCCGCCGACCGCGAGAAACACGCAGACCGAGACCAGGATCACCGACAGCCTCTGTGCCAGATTGCACAGAAAGATCTTTATAAGAAGCCCTGTTTCGCGCCGTAAAAGCTCGCCGCATTTCTTATACTGCTTTATCATCGCAAGCAGCTTTTCGTACTGTACATCGTAGTCCTTATAAATGTGCAGCCTGCACATAAGCTTCAGTCCCCAGCGGCAGACACTGAGTATGAGCCTGTCGTTAAAGATACACATTAAAAACAGCGCGATGAACGCCAATTGAACGATGACGCCGAAGGCTATAAACAGCTTTGGAGCGAGACTCATGCGAAGCAGTATGCCGGGATGAACAAGGCAGCATACCGCGCTTATGAGCAGTATCGCCACAGTATACATCACAAGATTCAAAAGCAGTGCGATAGCCGACACCGCCGCCGGAATTCCGCTTTTCATCATCAGAATGAGCGCGGCCGGCTGGCCGCCGGTGGCCGAGGGGGTTATCGCTGAAAAGAAAATGTCCGACGCGGAAAAAATTATGCTCTTTCCGGCGGAAAAGCCGTGTCCGAAAAAGCGGCAGGTGCATTGCAGACCGAGTCCCTCAAAGTAAATAAAGCCGAATGCGCATACGGCGGCAAGGATCATCCACAGGGTATCAGAATTCTTCAGAAAGCAAAGAAATCGCTCCCACGAAAAGCCTTTTGAGCATGACGTGATTATCTTTATCGTTATTGCAGATATTGTGACCAAAAGCAATATCCACAGCAAATTATTTTTAAGTTTGTTTTTCATATGCCCTTAACTGTGTGGTTTTTATTAACACAGTTAGTATACACGTCCGTCACACATTTGTCAACGATTATAAGAGGTTTTGTCTGTTGACGTTGACAAATATACAAGGATTAGAATATAATTCACATATTAGGGCGCTTTTGAGCGCCGCAGCACGAAAGGCGGCTCTGCTTATGAAAAATGTTATAGAAATGTTTGGCTCGATGGTGTTTAACGACTGCGTCATGCAGGCGCGGCTCCCGAAGCAGGCATATAAGCAGGTGCAGCGCTCCATAAAGCTCGGCGAGCGGCTCGACGGCGAGACAGCCGAGGTCGTGGCCAACGCCATGAAGGACTGGGCGCTTGAGAAGGGCGCGACGCACTTTACTCACTGGTTCCAGCCCATGACAGGCATAACCGCCGAAAAGCACGACAGCTTCATTGCGCCAAGCGATAACGGCAGAATAATCATGGAGTTTTCCGGCAAGGAGCTCATTCAGGGCGAGCCGGACGCATCGAGCTTCCCCACGGGCGGCCTGCGTGCAACATTTGAAGCACGCGGCTATACGACCTGGGATCCGACATCCTACGCGTTTATTAAGGATAATGTTCTGTGCATACCGACGGCGTTCTGCTCCTACGGCGGTGAGGCGCTGGATAAGAAGACACCGCTGCTGCGCTCAATGGAGGCGTTAAACCGTCAGGGGCTTCGCATTTTGAGACTGTTTGGCAATACAGACGTCACCGCGGTGAAGACCACCGTTGGTCCGGAGCAGGAGTATTTTCTAATAGATAAAAGCATCTATGAAAAGCGCAAGGATATAATGTACACCGGCAGAACGCTTTTCGGAGCACAGCCGCCCAAGGGCCAGGAGCTTGACGACCACTATTACGGAACGATAAAGCCGCGCGTTGCGGCGTTCATGGAGGAGCTCGACGAGGAGCTCTGGAAGCTCGGTGTTCTGGCGAAGACCGAGCATAACGAGGTCGCTCCCGCTCAGCACGAGCTTGCGCCGATATATACAACGACAAATATTGCCGCAGATCACAATCAGATAACCATGGAGCTCATGCAGAAGCTTGCGCGTAAGTATGATATGGTGTGCCTGCTGCACGAAAAGCCCTTTGCCGGCGTTAACGGCTCCGGCAAGCACAATAACTGGTCGATGACGACCGACACGGGACTAAATCTTCTTGAGCCGGGCGAAACTCCGTATGAGAACGCGCAGTTTCTGCTGCTGCTGTGCGCCGTTTTGCAGGCGGTTGACGATTATCAGGATATGCTGCGCATATCCGTTGCAAGCGCTGCCAACGACCATCGCCTCGGCGCCGCCGAAGCGCCTCCGGCGATCATTTCCGTGTTCCTCGGCGAGGAGCTTGAGGAGATACTTGAGGCTATCGAAAACGATACGCCCTACGGCGGCAAGGAGAAGGAGCAGATCAAGGTCGGCGTTCACGTTCTGCCGAAGTTTGCGCGCGACGCTACAGACAGAAACCGCACCTCGCCATTTGCCTTCACTGGCAATAAATTTGAGTTCCGCATGCTCGGCTCATCGATGTCAATCTCCGGCGCAAACGTGGTGCTCAACACCGCCGTGGCAGAGTCGCTGCGTAAATATGCCGATATTCTCGAAAATGCCGATAATTTTGAAACCAGCCTGCACGAGCTCATACGCAGCGTTATAAAAAAGCACAAGCGCATTATATTCAACGGCAACGGTTACGGCGATGAATGGATAAGCCAAGCTGCCTCTCGCGGACTTAAAAATTTCCGTACGACGGTAGACTGTGTGCCATACTATCTCGATATAAAGAATGTTGACCTCTTCGCACGCCACAGAGTGTATTCCGAGATCGAGCTTGCCGCACGATATAAGATGAAGCTTGATAACTACTGCAAGGTCATCCGCATCGAAGCGCAGACCATGCAGGAGATGGTTTGGCAGGATATACTGCCGGCAGCCAGCGCTTACTCAAAGAAGCTTTCGGACACGGCGCTTTCCAAGGCGCAGCTCGGGATAGACAACAGCTTTGAAAAGGAGCAGGCGGCAAAGGTAAGCGAGCTTATGAGCGAAACGGTAACGAACGTGAAGGCTCTTGCCGCAGCCGCAGAGAGCGCTGATGAGTATTCAGAAAACTATACGAGAGCGTCGGTGTTCCGTGATAAGGTGCTCCCTGCTCAGGAAGCGCTCAGACGAAGCGTTGACGGGCTTGAGCAGAACACCGCCAAGCAGTTTTGGCCGTATCCTACCTACGGCGACATTCTGTTCAGCGTGCAGTGAAAAGGGGAGAGAGCTTTGGATATCAGCAAAAAAACCGTAAAACGAATACTGCTTATAATAGCCTTCACTGTTATTTTGATATGGGCGGTGTATAACCACAAGCTGCTGTTTAAGTACATCGGCGAGCTGTATGCGCTCATTTCGCCGTTTGTTATCGGCCTGTGCATAGCATATGTCGTCAATGTCATCATGCGCCCTATAGAGCGGATGTGGATGAAGCTCCTCAGCAGGTTCAAGGGTAAGTGGGTCGAAAAGCTCAAGCGGCCGATATGCCTGCTGCTAAGCATATTGCTCATAATCGGCATAATACTCGCGGTCGTATTCCTCATTATCCCCGAGCTGAGCGAATCGGTATCCTCACTTGTCAGCATGATCCCGTCCTATGTCACCGAGATCGAAAGCTGGTGGGAGGCACTGTCCGAGCGCCTGGTCAAATATGGTGTTGACCTGCCGCAGTTTAACTTTAATCCCGATAAGCTAATAGACTTCCTGAAGGACGGCGGTACTGCGGTACTGAACACGACCCTGTCGGCAACGACGTCAATTGTCACGGCAGTTATTAATTTCGTGCTTGCTCTCGCTTTTTCCATTTACGTCCTCGCGCAGAAGGAAACGCTCAAGCGCCAGTCGAAGAAGGTCATGTCAAGGCTGATGAAGCCAGAGAAAATGCAGAAGCTTCTCGATATGCTCGACCTTATAAACCGCACGTTTACAAACTTCATAACCGGTCAGCTCACGGAGGCTGTGATAATTGGTGTCCTGTGCTTTATAGGCATGTCGATCTTCCGTATGCCCTACGCTCCGGCGATATCCGTGCTTGTCGGCTTCACGGCGCTCATCCCCGTGTTCGGCGCATTTATCGGAACCGCGATCGGTGCATTCCTTATACTGCTGGTAAAGCCTATTCAGGCCGTGTGGTTCGTAGTGTTTATCATCGTCCTTCAGCAGTTTGAGGGCAACCTCATCTATCCCAAGGTCGTCGGCAAATCCGTCGGGCTTCCGGGCATATGGGTTCTCGTCGCCGTAACGATCGGCGGCAACGCCATGGGCGTTGTGGGCATGCTCATAAGCGTTCCGCTGTGCTCTGTGCTGTATGTTGTTGCGCGAAATGCAGTAAACGGCCGGCCGCTTGCGGAACGGTCGGAATAAAAATAACAGCCTGTCAAGGAGCCGCTGTTTTCGCAAGCTGAAAACGGCGGCTCCTTTGACAGGCTGTGAAAATATTACGTTCAAAGGCCGGACTTTTTCAATTATAATGTTTTTTCCTGAGCCTGATATTCAGAAGTACAATTGCAGACAGCACAAGGATAATTCCCACCGCGCTCATCGGTGTGAGCGCTTCATTGTAGACCGCAATTCCCACTACCGTTGCAACGACCGGCTCGACCGAGGCCATTATGGATGCCTTGCCGTTTTCAAGCCCCTCAAGGCCGCGTGTATACAGCAGATACGGCATAAAGCACGTCACAAGACCGGTAGCAAAGGCAAAGCCGAAGTTCGGCACCGTCTGCGTTATGATATCGAGATACTCCGTTCCGCCGATTATAGTAGCTCCGACTGCGGCAAGCAGGCAGGAGTAAAAGTTTATGGTCAGGCTTGAGTATCCGCGGTTTAGAGCAAAGCGGCTGAATATGCTGTAGAGCGCGTAGCACACTCCGGCGGTGAGACCGAGCGCCAGACCGACGGGCGTTATCCTTGCGCCGCCTCCGCCAATGCCGGAGACAAGGCAGCAGCCGGCAAATGCCAGAACCATTGCAATGAGCTTTTGAGCCGTGAGCTTTTCCTTAAACAGCAGCGCCGAGAAAAGTATAACAAAGCACGGCGCAGTATACAGCAGTATCGCGGCCGCCGAAAGGCTCATATAATCCATGGCTTTAAAATAGCACACGCCGAAGATGAGCAGCGAAACTATCCCACTGCCGATGAATATCCACACATCCTTCAGGTGTATTTTAAACGCACTGCGGTCGCTTACGAGAAGAACGACACCGAAAAGCACAGCGGCAAAGCTGCATCTTACCGCGATGCAGCCTATCGCGGATACGCCCATCACATCAAGCGTGCGGCGGAAAAAGCCCATGAAGCCCCACAGTGAGCCCGCGAGGATAACGCTTACAACATATTTGTTCTTCATCAGCCCAAACCTCCTATCCACGAGGCCAGCGGCACATAAATGACCGGCAGGACTATCGCCGGGAGCAGATTCGGAACATTGACCTTGCGTTCGGTAACACCGATCATATTAAGCCCCATTCCGATAAATATTGCGCCGCCGACAGCGCTCATCTCAGTTATGACCTCGGTGCTCAGAAAAGGTGAGAGCGAGCCCGCGAGCAAAATGAGGACTCCTTCCCAAATGAGCACCGGAACGAGCGACAGAGCAACGCCGACGCCCATTGCCGCCGACATTGCCGCGGCTGAAACTGCGTCGATGACCGTCTTGGTGTACAGCACGCTGTAATTACCCCGCAGTCCGGCATCGAGTGAGCCCATTATGGCCATGGCTCCGACCGTGAACATGACCGATGCGCTTATAACGCCGTCGGCAAAGCGACCCTCGGCAAGCTTTTTACCCTCAAACAGCTTGGCTACCCTTACACCCATGCCGTCTATGAACTCGTCGATCTTCAGAGCCTGTCCGATCACCGCGCCGATTGCAAGGCAGAGAACAAGGCACATGGTATTTGATGAGCCGATTATACCCTGCACTCCGACCGAAACGACGACCAGCCCCATCGCGGTCATCAGGCAGTCGACAAGCTTGTGATTTATCTTTGCTCTGAGCAGCGTTCCGGCCGTTCCGCCGATGAGTATGCCCAAAGCATTAACTATTGCAGCAATCATACGATAACCTTCTCTTTGCCGAATTACCAGCCTATTTTAATAACTTCATTTTCAATAGTCAACACTCATTTTTATGTGATTGACAAAAAAATAAGTAGTGTGCTATTATTGCAAATGTCAAGCGAATATTTGCGGGTATGATGGAATTGGCAGACATGCGAGATTTAGGTTCTCGTGCTTACGGCGTGCAGGTTCGACCCCTGTTACCCGCACCAAAACATAAGAAATCCCGCAGTCATTGAAACTGCGGGATTTTGTCTTGTTTTCAAGGTATTCAGCGTTTCGCACAGTATTAGCTTTGTGTAGAGAAAATACACATTCTTTAACGTGCGGTTTTACGACAACATAAAATTGCAGCTCCGCTGCCGTGGAAGAATTATAGGAAAGAGAGAGCTACAGTGAGATACGGTTTTTACTGACCGGCGATGCGCTCCAGAATTTCTATGAGCAGCTCGGTCGTTATCCTGACATCCTCTATCCGGCAGGTCTCGTTCGGGGTATGCACGTCCGTGAGCGTCGGTCCGATAGAGATCATGTCAAGCTGCGGGTTCTTATCGGCAAAGGCGCCGCACTCCACTCCGGCGTGCACCGGCTCGACAATCATATCGCAGCCGGTCAGGTCTCTGTAAGCCTCACAGGCGATTTTGGTCAGCCTGCTGTTAGGATTGACAGCCCAGCCCGGAATATGGCCTTCACTTTCAAAAGCAAAGCCGAAGCTGCCGGCCAGCGCGGAGCAGATCAAGCCGAGCTGAGTCGCCTGATAAACAACGCTGCTGCGTGAAAACACAGTGAAGCGTATCTCTTCATCATCAACGGACGCAACGCCCAGATTTGCCGAGCTTTCCACCAAGCCGTCGACAAAGGGGCTCATGGTGTGGACATTGTTGGGCACAACGGCCATAAGCTCCGCCAGCGCGTAGCCTGTCTCCGATCTGAGCACGCGCTCCGGCGCAGAGCTGCTCAGGTCGGCACTGAACACTCCGTCCGGCTCAATGTTGCCGTAGGCATCCGTAAACTCCGCACGGAACCTTTCTAAAATCTCCGCGGCTGCGTCCTCATCACCGGCGGACACGGCGATCACTGCTGAGCCGAAGGCCGGGATGGCGTTCTTTGCCTGACCGCCGCCGAGGGACGCGATCCGATAGCTGACGCCGCCCTGCCGGAGCATGACCAGCAATGTGGCGATGCTGACCAGAGCATTCGCGTGTCCCTTGTTTATGCCGACGCCGGAGTGACCGCCAAGAAGCCCGCTGAAGGATATTGTCAGCGTCCTGCAGCCCTCGGGGGGCTTTTCCCACTCGGCCTTACGGCTGAAATTGAAGAAGTCGCCGCCCGCGCAGGAATTGCAGAGTGAGCCTATCGTTTCCCAGTCCAGATTGATGAGGTAAGCCCCGTCCAGATACCTGGGATCGAGATTGAGGGAATCCATGCCGTCCTCCTCGTTGGTGGTGAAAATGGCGCGTATCGGACCGTGGCGAAGTGTGTCGTCCTGCAAAAGATACAGGCACATTGCCACACCGATGCCGTCGTCGGCGCCCAGGCTGGTGCCGTCTGCCGTCAGCGTGACGCCATCATTTATAACCTTGATGGGATCGTTGACCGGATCGTAATCCACGCCCTCCTCGCTCACACAAACCATATCCATATGAGCCTGGAAAATCACGCGAGGTACATTTTCGCAGCCGGGTGAGGCAGGCTTATCAATGATAATATCATTGAGACTGTCCCTTTCCACGGCAAGGCCGTGCCGCTCTGCCCACTCGAACAGATACTTGCTGACACGCTCCTCATGGTGAGAAGGACGCGGAACCTTTGCCAGCTCAATAAATTCAGACAATACAATATCCAATGCTTTGTCTTTACTCATAGCAAACACTCCTTACTGTGCGACGGAGCAGGCTTCTTCGATAGTCATTTCGCCGGAGCCTGCCAGTTTGGTATTCTTCAGCAGAGAATGAAGTATCCAGTATGCCACAAAGGAAAGGATAACGCCGTCCAGTGCGGAGGAGAATACGGACACTACGCCCAGCGTCTCCAGCAGGGCGAAGCCGCCGCCCAGTATCCACGCGAGGATGCCTATCCAGTTGATACCGCGGACAGGAGCCCAGTTTTCCTTTTTGCCCTTGCAGATAACATAGTAGTCGCAGATGACGACACCCATGATGGGCGGAACGACAGCGCCGATGATGCTGATATAGGTGTTGAGGAAATCGGCAAGACCGGCGACTGCGCAGACTATACCCAGAGCGCCGCAGATAAAGGTAGCTAAGGGGCGTTTGCTGTCCTTGACGGAGAACATCTTGCAGACCGCCAGACCGGACATATATGCGTTGCCGGTGTTGGTCGTCCACGTTGCGAGGATGAGCACCAGCATGGCGACGATGGGCAGTCCCAGCCCTGCGAACATGGAGGTGACGTCGAAGTTGCCCGTGCCGATGGCCATGATCGCGCCGACCATTATCATCAGCAGCGCCGCGGGCATGACCCCGATTGCCGTGGCCTTTACCACGTCGCTGCGGGTCTTGCAGTATCGGGTATAGTCGGAGTTGCACGTAGCGCCGAGCGCAAACAGGCCGATAACAGTGGAGACCGCTGCGGACAGGGGCATAAGATTCTCCGACACGGCGCTGCTTATCGTGCCCCAGCCTGCGGTATCTATAGCGTAAATGCCTCCGTAGGCGCAGAGTATGACCAGCAGCGGAACGGCGATGTAGTTGAGAACGGCCATCCATTTAACGCCGTAGACGGCGGTGATAAACATTACGACACCCCAGATGACACAGCTGAGCCAGAAGGGGAACGAAACGCCAAGCTGCAGCATCAGTGTGTTGAAGGCCAGCGCGCAGGTGGCGGTCTGAACGCCGAACCAGCCGACCTCGCATATGAAAATGACAAGCGCCATAGTAAAATTCGCTCCCGTCATGCCGAAGGCATGGGTGGAGCACATTGTTGAGTTAAGGCCGGTGTCGGAGCCGACGATGCCGCCGAGTATCATCAAAACACAGCAAACGGCAAAGCCGATCAGTGTGGCCCAGAATATAGAGCTCATGGTCAGGGCTCCTCCGAATATGCCGCCGACCATCAGCATGGGGATGCATATCATCGTACCTACCCAGATGAAGGCGATGCTCCACCAGCCTCGCTTTTCGTTGGGCTTTATTTGCGAAAGCCCCTTATCCTGAAGCTTGGGCTCCTCCGCAGCGGTGGTTTCTCTCTTTTCTTCCATTGTGGAGTCCTCCTTTTCGGTTATTTTTCAAAAGCGCACGGCCAGGGGCGGGACGCATCCGGCCCCTGACTCATGCTTTTTAGGGAGAGATGTGTTGCGGTTCGCTATGCTGCAGTATTTATTTGAAGCGCACTATCTTACCGGTGTATTCGACGTTCTTGAAGAAGGGCTCCCAGACCTTGTTGATGGCTTCCTCGCCCTGTACCCACCAGCGGTCATCGACCTTGGCTATGCCTATGTCAACATACTGGCCCTCAACGGTATCGGCGTTTGTCAGAGGCATATGCTTCTCCTTGTCATAGAAGGAGATGATGTCGGGAACGGTCATCAGTATCTCGTCGTTTTTGAAGATCGCAAGGTTTTCGTTCTGGAACAGCACCTTGTATTCATTTCCGTCCTCGCCGGCAACGATGGCAACGCCGTAGTCAAAGCCGCCCGCGGTCTTGGTTTCGACCTTGGTGATCCTGCCGGTGCAGATGCCGCGGCTGGGCAGGCCGCCCTTATCGCGCAGATAGTCATAAACGTTGCCCTTCGTGCAGCCGCAGCTCCTGTAGGCTTCAAGGCATTCGCCGACGGACATTGCATAGGTAACGGTGTTGTTGCCGATAGCTTCCATTATCTGCTTTTTGGTTACCATCCAGCCCGAAAGTCCGGAGATCATGCCGAAGGCCATGCAGATATGGCGGCCGATGTTCTCCGCCTCCTTTGCGTCTCTGGCATCGGAAAGGACGATCTCAAGGCGGTTGTTTTTGTGATCGGCCATAGCCAGCGGCGAGGTGTCAAGCCCATTGACGTGCAGAAGCAGTGTGTCAAGGGCGGGTACGGCGCGCGCCGCACCGTCGGCATCGATAAACGGGATGCCCTTCAGCAGGGAGATCAGCATCGGAACGAAGGTGTTGAAGCCGCCCATCTCGACCGCGCAGCAGTATTTGAGCTTGCGCCCCATTTTGGCGGCCATATCAACGAGAGCCTCAAAGGAATTGACGGCATAGGGGGTAAAGTCCTTTCCGAGCAGCGCTTTCGGCGAACCCATGCCCGCGGTTATTGCCGCGTATGCATCATCGTCCATTTCCTTCGGGTCGAGAAGAGTGAGCTCAATGGGCTTGCACGGATTCATTTCCTTGTACTTGTTGAGAAGATCCATGCCGCCCGTTGCGGAGCCGCCGCCTCCGGCGCCCAGAACGGTTGCACCGTAGATAACGTTTACGAGATCCTGCTCCTTGAGAATTCTTGACATAATTTTCCTCCTTAATTAAATTGATTCATGAATATGGATTACCTGTCGTATGGTCTGCTATGATAAAATTCTACATAACAGGAGAAAAATCAGCAATGTTCCAAGGTCCAAACATTACATATCACTTGTTGTGTACAAACACAAAGGCGGGCAGTCGAAGCTGCCCGCCTTTGCCGGACTGTCAAAAACCTCTGCTGCTGAGGAGAGATGACCGCGCAGCAGGGGAGCTTGAGGGGGCAAGGCCCGCCTCAAGTCGGATTAATAGCCATCAAAAATGTCCGGTACGGACTTTTTGACGAGCGAAGCGAGATTTTTCGTGAAGCGTAAGCTTCACAAAAAATGTGGCGTTCTTTCAGCGTGCAAAAAAGTCACAGACTTTTTTGACACGCTGAAAGGCGGGCAGTCGAAGCTGCCCGCCTTTGCTTTTACGTATTCTTTTTTCAGTCATTTTCAAGCGAACTCCACATCCGGTATATCGACAAGGCCTGATATACCTCAAAGGAACCGGGAAGCGAGTCAAGACTGCTCGTCAGAAGACGCTTTATCTTGTTTATCCTGTAGTTGACCGTGTTCTTATGCAGGAAGAGCAGCTCGCCGGCTCTGCTCATGCTCGATTCCGCATCGAGAAGGAAAACGGCAAGGGTCTCCGCCAGCTCCTCGCCGTCGGCGGCACTCATGATACGGCTGATAGGCGAAAGCTTCTCGGCGACGGCGGTCTCGCCCTGCGTAATGTATTCCCTGCAGGTACGGATGAATTTTACATCGCTGTCGGTATGCGCTTTCCTGTGCGGAAACACCGTGCATAGCGCCTTGAAGTTTTCACTCATACGGAGATATGCCTCCCTTGTCTGCGTGGTGTTGTCCAGCCGCTCAAAGACACAGCTCCTGACCTCGAAGCCTTCCCGCTCGAACCTTTTGGCAAAATCGTTTCCGAGGCTCTTGCAGTCCGTCTCAAAAAAGGAATCGTCGGTGAGCGCGATGAGATAGCTTCCGAAATTGTCCACGATGACGAGCTTGTAGTATTCCAGCAGAAAGTGCCTGAGCATTACCAGCGTGTCTCCGCGCTTACGGGGGCCAGGCTCGCCGCTGTGCTTTATACTGAAGCACCACATCGTATGTATGTCCTCTATCTTGACATCCATCCTTGAGGCGAGCACGCGCATCCGCTCCGGATTGTCCGTAAGCACGGCCTCTATCAGATCGTCCGTGCCCTCATAGGTGGAGTCCTTGCTCCAGATGTTCAGGACGAGGGATATAACATCCGCCGCCTGTGTGCACAGAGAGTTATCCGGCGGCCTGTCCTCCGTGATAACGAAAAGATGCAGCTTGCGGTGTACCTCCGAGTTTATCGGCCTGTCCGTAACATACACGTGCTTTCCGTCGAGCTCGAGCTCCGCCGTGCCGGACGCGGCCGAGCCGTTTTTGAGCCTCTGAAGCAGCGCGTCGTAATCCCAGCGCATGGAGCGCGGCCACGCAGCCGCACCGAGGCTATCCATATAGCGATTTGTCAGCAGCAGCGTGCAGCGCATTCTGTCCGACAGCAGTCTGAGCGCGTTTGCTATGCTTATCTGATTCGGCTCAAGATACGAGATGCTGTTCATCATGTCGGTCAGCAGGTATTTCTCCTGCTTGCGCTTTGAGTATATATGCTCGACGATGTCCGTAATAACGTCTGCATAGCGGAAATCCATCCTGTTATACGGCATTACAAGCAGCGGATAGCGTATCTCATCTGCCAAGCTGATCAATCTTTCGTCTATTTCGGGTACAAATACTCCGACATAATAGACTATGAGGCAGGAGGTACCCATACTGCACAGGTGACGAAGCAGCCGGCACTGCTTTTCAACATCACCCTTTATCTGGATAAGCGCGGATAAAAGGACCTCGTTGCCTGCAATAACGTCGTCTGACAGCAGCTCGACCTCCGGCCATTCCAGCACACTTACCGACGACACGGAGCGCTCGAGCCCCTTCGCGCCGCCAATCAGCATCGCCTCGCGCAGCGATGGCAGCCTGAGGCATTCTGAAACAGTGACCTTCATAGTGACGCCTCCTCTCTTTTTGATTATTTAATCATGTCTAAGGCCGTATGGCAAGAAAAAAATAAGCTGAGGAGACGCCGGATTATACAAAATCAACAGATTGTATTGACACACACACTTTTATATGGTATCTTCAATACACCTGACAGGAAGAGGGCTCTCTGAGAGAAAGGTACCTTCTATTAGCCTATTAGCACCAGAATATTTCACCATGCCCTCATGCGAGGGCATATTTTATTGCAGGAGGACGGAAAAATGCAGACAAGAGTAGCAGTAATGGCCATCATAGTCGAGGAAATGGACGCAGTGGATAAGCTCAACGCGACGCTGCACGATTTTTCCGCGTATATCATCGGACGGATGGGCATTCCGTACGAAAAGCGCGGCATACATATCGTATCAGTCGCTCTGGACGCACCGCAGGATGAGATATCCGCGCTTGCGGGGCGGCTCGGAAACGTGGGCGGTCTGAGCGTCAAGACCGCTTACTCGAACGTGACGGAGAATGCTTGAGCTCATAAGCCGCCTTGCTGCGGAGCACCGGCTGACGCTCGAAGAGTATGAGCGTCTCGTCTCGGGACAGAGCGGCGAGTGTGCGCGCCATGCCGCATCGCTTGCCGACAGTGCACGCCGTGCGGTGTACGGCACGGACGTGTACATCCGCGGCCTTATCGAGATAGGCAACGTCTGCCGCAACGACTGCTACTACTGCGGCATCCGCCGCTCGAACGCCGACTGCGAGCGATATGTGCTCGGAGAAGATACGATCCTCGGCTGCTGTGCCGAGGGCTACTCTCTGGGCTTCCGCAGCTTCGTGCTTCAGGGCGGCGAGGGTGTCATGCCGACCGGCAAGGTCTGTTCCCTCGTTTCACGCATACGCGCAGAGTATCCCGATTGCGCGATCACGCTGTCACTGGGCGAATATCCGGCGGAGGACTATCGCCGTATGCGCGAGGCCGGAGCGGACCGCTACCTTCTGCGCCACGAAACCGCAGACAGGGCGCATTATCGGGCGCTGCATCCGCCGGAGCTCACCCTTGAAAACCGTATGCGCTGCCTGCTTGAGCTCAAAGAGCTCGGCTTTCAGGTCGGCTGCGGCTTCATGGTCGGCTCACCGCATCAGACGGCACGGACGCTGGCAAAGGACCTGAAATTTATCGAGAGCTTTCAGCCGGACATGTGCGGCATCGGCCCGTTCATGCCCCATCGAAAAACGCCGCTGCGCGACTTTCCTGCCGGCACGGCGGAGCAGACGATATATCTTCTCTCGCTCATAAGGCTCATAAAGCCGAACATCCTCCTGCCCGCGACGACCGCGCTGGGCAGCGTGAGCCCCGATGGCCGCGAGCGCGCCCTGTGTGCAGGCGCGAACGTCATAATGCCGAATCTGTCGCCCTACGCCGAGCGAAGCAAGTATTCGCTTTACGACAACAAGCTTTCAAGCGGCAGGGAATCGGCGCAGAATCTTGCACTTTTGAAAAGCTCCGTGCAGGCGATAGGGTACCGTATCGTGACTGCGCGCGGAGATATAAAAAAAGACTGAACATCCCCCGTCTGCCGGAAAGAGCGATCTGACCGCAAGAAAGGAGAAAAACATGGCAATTTACGACCCACGCTCACTTCGCGCCGAGGAATTCATAAGCGACGCGGAGATCCGCGAGACCATCGCCTACGCGGAGGCAAACAAGCATAACCTTGAGCTTATAGACGCGCTGCTGGAAAAGGCGCGTCCCCAAAAAAGCGGGAGCGGAGTGACCTGCGCGGGGCTTTCCCACCGCGAGGCCTCGGTGCTCCTGGCCTGCGATATTCCGGAGAAGATCGAGCAGATGTACGCGCTCGCACGGGAGATAAAGCTGGCCTTCTACGGCAACAGAATAGTCATGTTCGCGCCGCTTTATCTTTCCAACTACTGCGTCAACGGCTGTGTCTACTGTCCGTACCACCTCAAGAACAGGAGCATTGCGAGGAAGAAGCTTACTCAACGGGAAATTCTGGAGGAGGTCATTGCTCTTCAGGACATGGGACATAAACGCCTTGCAATAGAGGCGGGAGAAGATCCCGTGCATAATCCGATAGAATACATTCTCGAAAGCATTAAGACGATCTATTCCGTTCACCATAAGAATGGCGATATCCGCAGAGTGAATGTGAATATCGCGGCGACGACAGTTGAGAATTACCGAAAGCTTAAGGAGGCCGGGATCGGCACCTACATTCTCTTCCAGGAGACATACAACAAAGCAAGTTATCTTGAACTTCACCCAACGGGGCCTAAGCATGATTACGACTACCACACCGAGGCTATGGACCGCGCCATGGAGGGCGG
>ULQM01060530.1_pt1 | contig 51210 bp, 43 predicted proteins | sample 1954451 | NCBI WGS metagenome assembly ULQM01 (sample SAMEA4835655, study PRJEB28245) | human gut metagenome | biome: gut microbiome; material: fecal sample | place: Denmark | collected 2008 | reverse complement strand
CAAGCATATCTTTACTTCATTTAATTCCGCCAACGGGTAAATTATATTTGACAATACAAAAAAAATTGTAAACTTTTTATCATTCTTTAGCAATAAATTGTTTTTTTATTTGTATTATCGCGTATTTATGCCTGTATATTCATCTCTTTAAAAGCACCGAGCACTATTGGTATTGCTACACAGAAGCTAAGTACATCGCTGCACGACTGACATATCACAACACCTGTCAGACCGAACAGATATGGAAGTAAAATTATGAGCGGAATGAAGAACAGTCCCTGTCTTGCCGCTGCCAGAATATTTGCACGCAGAGGCTTGCGTGTGGTCTGGAGCATCATGTTTCCTACCATTGTGAAGGCGTTGAAAGGATATGTCGCCAACTGCCAGCATAACGCCACCGTACCTATTTTTATGACATCAGGGTCGTTACGGAAAATACCTATGGCGTCATTACAGAAAAAGAACCCTACGAAAGAGAACACAAGGAGGAACACCGTGCCCACTTTCACCGTGAAGCCGAAACCTTCACGCAGACGTGCATACAGCCCTGCGCCATAGCAGAATCCGCAGAACGGCTGGAAGCCCTGGCCGAGTCCGATAACCGCCGACATGATAAACATAGTGATGCGGTTGACTATTGACATCGCCGCAATGGCCGCATCGCCGTAGGCACTCGCCGCCACATTGAGCATCATGACGGCTATGCACGCAAGTCCCTGTCTCGACAATGAAGGCGAACCGCCGAAAACTATCTCTTTCAGGAACGCCAAACGCGGTGAGAACTTTCTGACATTTATGCGTATGTTCTCACCCCTGCGGCTCATGACAAACAGCACACAGAAGCCTACTATCTGACCTATCACCGTGGCCAAGGCTGCTCCCGCCACACCCATATCGAACGCAAAAATGAATATCGGGTCGAGTATGACATTAAGTACGGCTCCGCTTATGATGCCATACATGGCAAAAGCGGCGTTGCCCTGCAGTCGCATCTGATTGTTTATTGTGAGCGACGAAGTCATGAAAGGGGCACCTATCAGGATTATCGACATGTATTTTTCGGTGTAAGGCAATATTGTCGGCGTACTGCCAAGCCACACGGCAAGCTGTTTTATCATCAGCAGTCCGACAATCATCACCATACATCCCATGACCAATGAGTACACAAACCCCGTCGAAGCCATTATTTCGGCGTTGCCGTGACGTTTTGCCCCGAGCTCACGCGATATGTAATTACCGCTTCCGTGTCCGAAGAAGAACCCGAAAGCCTGGATGAAGAACATCACCGGAAACACCACTCCCACGGCAGCCGTTGACTGTGTGTTAAGCTGTCCGACGAAGAAAGTGTCGGCGATGTTGTACAAGCTCGTCACGAGCATTGTTATTATCGTAGGCACGGCCATGGTCAGAATCACTCTGTGGGCCGGTGCCTGCGTTAGAAATGTATAGTTATCAATATGTCTGTGCGTCATCAGTCTTTAAGTGAATAAGTCACCGTCGTCACCACACGCACCTTCTTCACATACGGCGTATTCGAGTCGCGGTCTTCTATCGAGAACTGCCCCTGGTCCGCCGTGAGTATCTTGTCGAGCTTACTGTGACTGTTGTCGGCAAACTGCTTTGCCGTCTTCTCGGCGTTGGCTATGGCCTCCTGCATCATCGACGGCTTCATTGCCGTGAACGATACGTATTCATATTTAACAGGATTCTCATATCCTCCGTCAACGATTGCCACACCTTCTCTCAGCAGTTCGCCCTGACGTGCGATGATGCTTCTGACAAGTTTTACATTGCGCGAAGTCACTGTGATAATCGACGTTATGTTATATCTGTACTGGCTCTGGTTGCTCACGTATCTCTCAGCATTGAGATCAATCACCACCGGAGCGTTCACGTTTATCTCGCTTTCCTTTATGCCGTTTTCCAGCAGGAAGCTCTTTATCTTGCCCTGCGTCTGTTCTATCTTGTCATACAGATTGGGCAGATTGTTGCCAAGCTCTTTAGAAAGTATCGGCCATGTGACCTTGTCGGCATCGACCTCCTTTTCTGCAAGTCCTTTCACTGTGACTTTTCTGTCCTTATCGACAAAATCGTCAATTCCCCACTTTATGCACAGGCCCAGCACCACGATGCTGACGGCCAGGAGTGCGGCTTCGGCTATGCGCCCGTTCGTGTTCCATTTCATAACAGCAATCCTTTCTTTAATTTTATTTTTAGATGTCGTTATATTTCAATAATACAGAATACGGTCCGGCAATATGTGGACAGCAGGAAGCGATGTCTTTTCCCTTACCGTCACTATTGCAGTCAGCTGTCCTTACGGCTTATGGTATATCCGTTGGCCTGATGCGTAGCGAGCACCAGCACCTCGGCTATCTGCACGTGCTGCGGAGCGTTGGCAGCATACACGGCTACGTCGGCAATGTCGTCACCCGTAAGCGGTTTTATGCCTTTATACACATTGTCGGCCCTGTCCTTGTCGCCATGGAAGCGCGTCACACTGAAGTTTGTCTCCACCAGTCCCGGCTTTATGTTAGTCACACGCACGCAAGTATCCACAAGGTCTATGCGCAGACCGTCGGTCAGAGTCTTCACGGCCGACTTGGTGGCGCAATACACATTGCCGCCGGCATAAGCCTGATCGCCTGCCACACTGCCTATGTTTATCACATGACCGCTGTTGCGCTTCACCATTCCGGGCACCACAAGGCGGGTCATTGTGAGCAAACCCTTAATGTTGGTGTCTATCATTGTCCACCAGTCCTCGGGGTTGCCCTCATACTCCTTTTCCAGTCCGAGAGCCAGTCCGGCGTTGTTCACGAGCACGTCCACCTCGCTCCATTTGCCCTGAAGCGAGCCTACGGCCGCGGCGGCAGCCTCAGAATCGCGTACGTCGAAAGCCAATGTTATTACTTCAGTCTCTCCGGCGAGACTTTCCTTCAGACTCTCCAGCTTCGCCGTGTTGCGTCCTGTGAGTATCAGGTCGTAGCCCGAAGCCGCGAAACGACGCGCACAAGCCTCACCTATTCCGCTTGTGGCGCCGGTTATCATTGCTATTTTTCTTTTCATATCACTTTTCCTATTTCCATCAGTATCTGCACTATGCGTTCGGCAGAACGGCCGTCCCAACGCTCGGGCACACTGCTCTTTTTCCATTTTCCGGCAATCATGCGCTCAAGTTCCACACCGAGCTCAGCCGCATCCTCGCCCACAAGAACGTTTGTTCCTACGGTCACGGTCTCTATGTGCTCGGTATAATTGTTGAGCGTTATGCACGGCACGCCGTTGAATGTGGCTTCCTCTGCCACATTACCCGAGTCGGTAACCACACCGAGGGCGTTGGCCGTGAGATATCCGAAGTCGAGATACGACAGCGAATCCACCACATGCATGCGTCCTGCCTCATCGGGATGATTCTTCAGTATGTCGCCCACCACGGCAGCGGCAGGCTTTCTCAACGGTGCTACCACAGGCACATCGCCCACCTTGTCGAGCATCTCTACGACCATCGTTTCCAGGTTAGCGCGGTCGGCAAGCAACGCCTTGCGGTTCAAGGTGAACACTATGTAGCCATGCTCTTTCAGTCCGAGACTGTCGAACAACGCTGGACGCGACATGCGTGAATGATTGAACCGCAGCGTATCCATCAGTATATTGCCCACCATATATATCTTCGACTGCTCGGCTCCCTCGCGTGTCGCGGCGCTGGTACCCTTGTATCCGGCAGTGAAGAGCAGGTCAGACAATCCGTCGATCACCAGACGGTTGATTTCCTTGGGCATGTTTATGTCGAACGAACGGGTGCCGGCCACAAGATGCGCGAGCGTCAGTCCCTGCTTCTTTGTCACGATGGCAGCCGCCATGGTAGAAGCGAGGTCGTCCACCACAATCACGGCATCGGTCTTGTGCTGGCGCAGATACTTCTCGAAACTCGACATCACCTGACCCGTCAGCTCGTTCAGATTCTCGCAGTCAACGCCGAGATACACCTCCGGCCGCGGCATCTGCAAGTCCTCGAAAAGCGACGCTTCCAGTGTCGGGTCGTCCTTGCGTCCTATATAGACAAGATGATGACGTATGTCCTTGCCACTGTTACGAGCACTGTCTATGGCCCTTACGATAGGAGCCAGTTTTATGAAATTGGGCCTTGCGCCCGCTACAATACATATTTCCATTATCCTTTTACCTTGTTATAAATTAACACACAATATGGCGTGACGGCCCTTTCAGCGGTACGTCGCGCCATATAGCTTAATATCCATCAGTCTGCGTTCTTGAACAGTTCCTTTATTCCTCCTATGCTGCCCATGAGGTTTGTAGCTTCGTAAGGCAGATATACGGTCTTGGTCTTGTCGCCCTGTGCCAGCTCCTCGAGCATCTGTATGTACTTCTGCGCGAGCAGATAGTTGGCAGGATTGGTGCTCTTGCCCACGGCCTCGGTTATCTTCTCTATAGCGATGGCCTCGGCCTCGGCCTTGCGTATGCGTGCCTGCGCCTCACCCTCAGCACGCAGAATCTCCTGCTGCTTGGCTGCCTCGGCACGGTTGATGATGCTGGTCTTCTCACCTTCAGACTGGAGTATGGCCGACTGTTTCTGTCCTTCAGACTGAAGTATGGTGGCACGCTTGTTGCGCTCTGCCTGCATCTGCTTCTCCATGGCCTGCAATACGCTTGCCGGCGGAGTGATGTCCTGAAGCTCTACGCGGTTCACCTTGATACCCCATTTGTTGGTAGCGTCGTCGAGCACGGCGCGCAACTTGGTGTTGATGGTGTCGCGCGATGTGAGAGTCTGGTCGAGCTCCATCTCTCCTATGATATTACGCAGCGTTGTCTGCGTGAGTTTCTCAATGGCGTTGGGCAGGTTGTTTATCTCGTATGCCGCCTTGAACGGGTCCATTATCTGGAAATAAAGCAGCGCGTTGATCTGCATCTGGATGTTATCCTTCGTGATCACATTCTGCTTGTCGAAGTCGTACACCTGTTCGCGCAGGTCTATCACATTGGTATATACATAGCGTCCGCGCACCACGGCAATCACGGTCTTTGCCCTGTCGATGAACGGAATTATGATGTTCACACCCGGTTGCAGTGTGGCATAATAGCGTCCGAGACGTTCGATTATTCTCGTCTCACTCTGCGGTATTATTACAACCGCCATCTTTACGAATAATATCGCGAGCACTACTATCGCGATAAGAAACCATGTTGTAAATGTAAACATATCCTGTTTTTGTTTTGGTTAATATTCAGAGACAGTCTCGATGCCACGCCTGCAAGACGTGCAGCCGTGCACGAAGTGCCGGAGCCTTAGATTCTTCTCACCTTTATGATGATGCTCTCACGGCCGGTCACCTTCACCTTCTCGCCCACAGCTATGTCGTCCTCGTCGTCGGTCTCGGCCTTCCAGTCGTCACCGTCTATCTTCACACGGCCGTAGCCCTCGGCCTTTATAGTCTCGCTCACCTCTCCGATGCGCCCAATGAGCGCGTCGGCATTGCTCACACGCTTGTCGGCATTGCGTCTCAACAACTTGACAAGCCGCGGACGAAGAAGCCTCAACGAGAGCACCGAGAACACTGCGAATGCCAGTACCTGTACCCATAACGGCGCACCGACAAGAGCTGTCGCCACTCCGAAAAGCGCGCCGACAGCGAAACACGTCACGAAGAAGTCGCCGGAGCTCATCTCCACGACAAGGCATATAACGGCTATTATGGTCCAGACCAGCCAAAGGTTTTCAGCTATATACGACATATCTGTATGACTACTCTTTTAGGGTTAAAATATTTCTCAAAGATAGCACTTTATTTTTATGCGCAGAAATTATTTAACATACATAAACACTACTCCACATTCAGACCTACAGACGCACGCACTCATATCGGCGATACACCACATATAAGAACTGAAAGACAGCATTACCAAGCGCCGCGTAAATATGGCTCAGCGAGAATTATGCGGGGATTTGTTTTTAATCACAATCGATTATCAGAAGTACAATGATTCTCACCATATTGTCGAGTTGGCTGTTTTCACTCTTTGTCGAAGGCATATCAGGCTACGTCGGGACAACATATCGAACGTAAGAACGGCAGAAGAGCGGAGGATGTAGTGATAAATAATAATTATGATATGAAATGATCGTCTATGGTATGATGACCGATTTTGGTTTAATCAAGAAACAGATTCTTAATCAGTCTCTGTGGCTACATGTTAAGACGGCGGAGTTCTCGACCCGAAACGGCATTGCTTTCTTTTGCCGAAAGAAAATCTTATTCTGTCGAAATAGAAACAAAATGAGCGACTTTCAAATTGTAACCGGATTTTGATTTTTCGGTCCGGGTTTCCTGTTCTACCCCGAAAAATAAGCGCGTATTTGCGAGCGGACTCTCCTTCGGGCGCAAATACGCGGAAAACAAGAGGTTTTTGTAAGACATTGAATGTCAATGACTTAACTTTAAGGAGCATTTTCCCGTTTTGCAATATGCACCATTTCGGCTTGCGAAATGGCCCATTTCAGGGGCCAATATAGGCCATATCGCACCCTAAAATGGGCTTAATTGCAACACGAAATGGGCAATATCGGAAAGCAAAACGCAGCATTTCGGACTACGGTTCGGGGTCTATCACGATGCAATATGATGCGAAACAGGCATCATATTGCCATATTTAACATTCCTTTACACCCGATTTCCGATTTTATTTTGTCAAAAAAATGTCAAGAAAAATTGTAAGTTCGTATCTCGGGTTTTCATCTAAAGAGCCAATATTTGTATTGAAATATAATGGAATTATATCGAAAGGAAAATATGGATTTTCCGGAAAAGCACCGACTTTTTAATTGAAAAACATCGACATCAGCCGTGAAGAGAAACACGGGAAACATAAGTATCTTTTACCTCAATGATTTTCTTATATTCCATAAACATCAATATGGTGAGCCGTGAATATGATTACCGCGGAGTCGCGACAACCATCCGCACAATCCATAGAATAACAAAAAGGTCCGAATGCCACCCCGGCATCCGGACCTCAAAAAACTACTTTAACACTATGTTTTACTTTACGACTATCTGTTTTTACTTAACCACAATTTTACGACCGTTACTGATGTATATGCCCGAAGCCAGATTGTTCTTGTCAACACGCACGCCTCCGAGCGTATATACGCTGTCGTCGTCAGTCCGGATGTCTGCCACCGGTCCGGCAATCGACGTTGTCGGGCTGTCGTCCTGCATCAGTTTATATAGTCCGTTGGAGTGCATCCACAGCTTATGATTGCCTTCAACGTCAACAATGTCGCCTTTGCTGAACCACGTCGGACCGCCCGGCTCGAAGTCGTCCTCAAGCACCACTTCCGGCGTTCCGTCCTCTGCATAACTCGTCATAACGATATTGTCGAAATAAGCCTCATCCTTCTGCGGACCGCTGGCGTCTATTCTAAAGCCCACATCGCCAAGCACGAGCTTGTCGGAGAAATCCATGAACGTATCGACGAGCACGCCGTCGATGTATGTCTTTATCAGCGAGCCCTTCACTTCTATCTTCACGTGGTGCTCCTTTCCCTCTATATCGCTCTTCGAGAACGAATCGAACTCGGTGTCGCTCCATGTCAGGTTGCCGCCGTTATACACGTGGCGGCGTATGCGCGGCAGGTTGCCGTCGAATATATTTACCGCCCACATATAATAATTGTTGTCGTCGATTGAGGAGAACACCAGGCACGCGTCGTCGCGCAGGAGCGTAAGGTCGGCCTCAACGGTGTACCAAAGCTTTCTGAATCCGAGCGGCCACGCATACACGTCTCTCGTCATAGCGCCTGTCACACACAGCCATCCGTCTTCCACACTGCCCTCAGAGAACGTGTTGTCGCCGGAGAAGTCTTCGGCAAAAAGCGTCTCGCCGGCAGACGAGCTAACCCGTATATCGTCGAAACGTGCGTTCTCCTCGCATCCGGCGGCATCGCTGTGGGTCTCGCGGAATCCTATAAGTCCGTAGGCGAACTGTCCGTAACGCTCATCCACGAGCACACCGTTGATGTATGTACGTGCCACTACACCGTTCTCGACAGCTATCTTCAGATTGAAAGCGTCGGTCGTGTTGATGGTCACCTTGTCCTTCAGGCTCACCTCGTCGAGCAGTTCCACGCGTCCGTCAAACCAACGGTGAGGACGCAGCTTGGGCTCTGACGGATTCTCGAGATTCACCTGCCACATATAATAATTGCTCGTGTTGCGGCCGGCAAAACATATTCCGGCAGAGAGCTGGTCTATCTTCACCTTCATCTCCACGGTGTAGCTATTGTCCTCAACAGCAGGAGCCTCGGTAGTGTCGAGTATCTTGTTTTCGACAAGGAACGCCGACTGCTCCGGCGCAAGCTTCAGAGTGAGCACCGTGTTACCGCCCTCGTAGCTTATCTCGGCAGGCTTGCTCTTGCCTGTGCGCGGGTCGAGCAGAGTGCAGGCAGACAGCTTGCCCTTGAGCGTTATCTTGTTTTCGGCTGTCGCTCCGTCTATGTTACCGAAGTAATATACGTTGCCGCCCGAAATCACTTTGTGTATATAGTTGAACGGTTGCTGCGTGTTGCTGAATCTTACGTCGAGTTCCGTGTCGGCAAGCGCGCCGCGCAGGGTCTCAGCAGTCGGGTTCTCCACAAACACGGCGTTGCCATTGTCTTTCTCGGTGACAAGCATGCGGTTCACAATCGAGGCTATATCGTCGTCCTCGCCGTTCATGTCGGCGGTCTGTTGCGGCAGTTGTGTGGTGAAGATTATCTTCACTCCGTTCTCCCATGCCTTCTCTATCTTCTTCATGTTGCTCAGAGTCATGACCTTACAGCCCGGTACTATGATTACGGAGAACGACTCGCTGTTGGTCTTGTTGCTCATGACGAAGCGTCCGCCGGTGACGTCGCAGCGGTCGTCTATCACCTCGGGATGAACGTATGTGAAGTCAACGCCGAGCTGATCGGTGAGTATTGCCGACACAACATTATAGTCTATGCCCGGTATGTCCACACCACCCTGATAGTAACCTTTCGGTCCGTCGAGATAATGACCGGCCTGCATGGTGGTTATGGGATACACCACGGCAACGTCGGCAACGTGACGTCCCGGACGTGCCAGCATGTAGTTGAGACGCGAAAGGAACGTATTGAAGTCGGCAAGGCCATAGTTGTAGAGCGGATTACGGTATGACAGCTCAGGCAGGAAAGTCACGTTGCCGTTGTCATACCACACGGCGTGGGGTATGAGCTGGTTGATACCTTTGGTATATTGTTCCGTCGCTATGCGGTACATTGTCTCCATCGATATGTTACCCATGTCGCCATAGGTCTCCGACATTACGTATGTCTTGTCCCAGTTGTTGGCCGACGACGACACCACCTTATAGAAATTCTCTGCCGGACGATTGCCGCCTATCTTGTCGATGCCTGGCATTCCCATGTATTTTCCGTCGAGCATCAGGTCGCCGGAAACGCTCACGGGATTCACCACTTCCTCTTGGTCCTGATGGCCTGTCGATAATATGCCGTGTGCGTCGGCCCAATCGCTGATGGTCTTCATGAATCCTTCGGCATAAAGAGCCGCACGCATACCAAAGAGACAGTTGCGCGCAGCCGCTGTCTTCGGACCTATGTCGTACCACAGAGCCGGATAGATGGTCTCAGGTGAGAAACCGAAACGCTCGGTGAACTTCTCGTTGAAATCGTCGGTCCACATGCGTCCGTTGGCACGATACATCGTCGGTTCGTCAAAGAATGTGGTGGTGATGGTTGTTCCGAAAGCCTCCGGAAATTGCTTATAGTAGGCTTCGTGCGTGTCCTGCACAAACAGACTGACAGCCTCCGGCGACAGATAGTTCACGTTGGGATCGCCGTCTTCCACACACACGAATGACATTATCTTCCACGTACCGTCCTCCGGCACGTCCCATGTCAGTATGTTTCCCTCCACATGATCGCGCAGGGAGATTATCTCTTTAGTGTTGGTCTCCATGGCTACAACCGCCATCAGTGTGCCGCTCGCGTTTATTCTGCGGCGCAGCGACTGGCCGGGCGTGGTGACATATTCCGACTTGTCGAGACGCCGTATGGTCATTCCGGGATGATTGTTCTTGAAGGTCGTCACTCCCGAACCGTTTATCGCGCCCATGCTTCCGCTCGGAAATCCGTATTCATCGTAAAGTGACATCTTGGCACCATGGGCCTTTGCCGTCTCTATAGCCTTGCCGTAGAGTCTGAAATACTCGTCAGAGAGATATTCGGGACGGAACGCCTGGCCGAACGGCAGCAAGGCACAACCGCCGTATTTGTCTTTTGTTATCATGTTGTCGAGCTGAGTCTTGATGGCATCTTCCTTCACCTCGGTGTTGTTCCAGAACCACAACGGAATGGGACGCCACGACATCGCCGGCGCGGAAAATCCGCTAAGGCTCATCGGCTCCGACTGTGCCAATGCACTGATGGCACATACTGCGAACAGCATTGCAACTGTAAAACGCTTTATTCTCATGTTAAGTTAGTATAAATATTTAAGTTCTGATATAAATTCAAAGTATTACAGGTAAACCGGAAACTGTGTCTGACGACCGCGAATCATCATTGTTCACACTGTTGATTTTCTAACAACCGGATGCGGTCAACGCGACATCAGCCGCAGACAAAGATAGGAAAATAATTCATATAGAGCCTTGACGACACATGGCCATAGGCATAATGGTATCAAAAAATATATCTAAAAGCGCAAATATTGCTGTTGTCCGCGGGATGACCACACACGTATAACTGCAAAAAATGCTCTTCATAATAATTCCAAACCGGACATACCGATGTGTCGCGACGGCACAAAAGCATCATCATCGCACCGGACTGACATGCCGACGGAATAAAATCATAGAATGTTTGTCCTATAAATTCGTTTTTTATATTATATTTGCATGTCATTTGACAGGATTAAAATAATACCGTAAGAAAATGAGAGGAAAGATAGACTGTTTCCTGCCTTGCCTTGATTTGGCGGAAATGAGCGACACGCTCGAGGCTCTCCGCCACAACAAGACCATAAGCAACATAAATCTGATAGTAAACAGAGACTTCATACATGATGAGGAACTGCCGGCAGACTGCAATATGATTATTGCTGACAACACGGCATCCACACAGACAATTATCGAAATTGAGCGCAACACTGAGGCCGAATATGTGCTGCTGAGCATAAAAGACACACCGTTCATACTCGGACAGAACGCACCTGAACGATTCCTTCGCGTGGCGGCGGACACTGATGCCGCACTGGTATATAGCGACCGTTACAGCGTCGTCGAGGGCAAGACGGTGCCCCATCCGGCAATAGACTACCAGGAGGGAAGCGTAAGAGACGACTTCGATTTCGGACAGCTGATGCTCATAAAGTCCGAATTACTCCACAAGTACGCAGCAACATCACACCCTGACTACAAGTGGGCAGGACTGTACGACCTGCGACTTTTCATAAGCCGCAACGCGAAAATATTCCACATAAACGAATATCTTTACACCGAACAAGAGACTGACAACAGAAAAAGCGGTGTGAAACAATTCGACTATGTGAACCCGAGCAACCGCGAAGTACAGAAAGAGATGGAGCACGCCGTGACCCATCACCTTGAGAGTATCGGCGCGCTCGTGGATACATCTGAATATAAAAGCCCCGACTTCAACGAACAGGAGTTCAGCGTGGAGGCTTCGGTCATCATACCGGTATTCAACCGCGAGAAGACAATAGCCGACGCCGTGAACTCTGCACTGAGGCAGGACACGACCTTCGAATATAATGTCATCGTGGTGGACAACCACTCAACTGACGACACAACACACATACTTGACGAGTTGGAAAAAGCGGACAGCCGGCTGATACACATCATTCCGGAACGTCATGACCTCGGAATAGGCGGATGCTGGAACACTGCTGTGGCAGACGATCGCTGCGGACGGTTCGCAATACAGCTCGACAGCGACGACCTTTATTCATCGCCTCACACGCTGCAACGCATCATAGACGCATTCTACAGACAGCAGGCGGCAATGATAATAGGCAGCTACCGCATGTGTGATTTTGAGCTCAACACCCTGCCACCGGGAATAATCGACCATAAGGAATGGACCGACAACAACGGTCCTAACAACGCTTTGCGCATAAACGGACTGGGAGCGCCGAGGGCATTCTTCACTCCGCTGCTGCGCCAGATCACATTCCCCAACACGAGCTATGGCGAGGATTACGCGGTAGGACTGATTTTCAGCCGCAAGTATCGCATAGGCCGTATATACGAGGAATTGTATCTTTGCCGGCGTTGGGGAGGCAACAGCGATGCGGCACTCAGCATAGAAAAGGTGAACGCCAACAATCTGTATAAAGACCGTCTGCGCACAATGGAGATTTCGGCAAGAAAACTTCTGAAGGAAGGACGCGCCGACATAGCGGCAGACAATTCGTTGCTGAGATTCTTCAACCGTCAGCTTGAGAAATGGGATGACACCAGAAAGCGCTATCACGAACTGCTACAGGTGCAGACACGCGAGCTGTCTTACGGCGACAATATAATAATGGTGCAGCACAATCCGGCACGAATCGTTTCGACAGGTGCCGACATTTCTAAAAAGTCAATAGCCAAACGGCCGTGCTTCCTGTGCAAGGAGAACAGACCGGAAGAGCAGGTCGCCAAGTCGATGGACGACAAATTCCAAATTCTTGTCAATCCGTTCCCCATACTGCCTGTGCATTTCACCATTCCGATGAAAAGCCACAGCCCGCAGAACATACGCAACAATTACGGTGAGATATACCGCATTCTCACAGCATACCCGACCGTAATGGTGTTTTACAACGGGCCGCGCTGCGGTGCATCCGCGCCCGACCACATGCACTTCCAGGCCGGAATGGGCGGCAAACTGCCTCTGATGAAAGACTGGCAGCGACTGAGTCATGACCTAAAACCGCTTATATCATGCGATGACGACAACTGGCTGGCTCTGATGACAAGCTTCATCTGTCCGGCATTCGTCATAAAATCGAACGACGCTGCCCATGGCGAAGAGCTGTTTGCAAAGCTCTACAACGCCATGCCTGTGAACGAAGGTGACACCGAACCGATGATGAACATCCTGGCATGGACCGACAACGACAGTTTCTGCTCGGTAATAATTCCGCGTACCAAGCACCGTCCCGACTGCTACACAGCTGAAGATGAGAACGCAAGGATGCTCGTAAGCCCCGGTGCTCTCGACATGGCAGGACTTATAATAACACCGCGGCACGAGGATTTCGAGCGCATAACGCCCGAACAGGCTGCCGGAATAATAAGCGAATGTGGCGCTACCGAGGACATGATAAAGCATACGGTGAGCGCACTCGAAACACTCAACCGAGAGGAGAGCCACGGATGTACGCACTTCGACGGCAAGCAACCCATCGTGTCAGTAGGAATAGTCAGCGGAGCGAAAATATGCTTCTCGCTCAACAAGCCCTACTCCGCCAAAGGCAAGCTAATAGAAGGCGAGCAAACGGTGGAGTTCTTTGAAGGCGGCATACTGTGGAACGGCAACCAGTATCGTGAGCTTACTTTCCATCCGCAATCGCCCGACGCGTCGTTCTCCCTGCACAATGTCACAATCGGAGTGAACTTCCATTGGGAACGCACCGAGACACAGACATTCCTCGGAACGCTGCGTCTCGTGGTCGAGGCAGACAGCATGTGTGCCATCAACGAGCTGCCGGTGGAGAGCTATCTCGAAAGTGTCATATCCAGCGAGATGTGCGCCACGTCGAGCATAGAGCTGCTGAAGGCTCACGCTGTGATATCGCGCAGCTGGCTGCTCGCACAGATTGAGCGCAGAAACAAGCAGCAGGGACGCAGCGACAACTTCTTCTCGTTCATAAAGAAGGACGACGAACTCATACGCTGGTACGACAGAGGCGACCACGCAATATTCGATGTATGCGCCGACGATCACTGCCAGCGCTATCAGGGCATAACCAAGGCGTCGAGCGTACATGTAGCACAGGCCGTGAAAGAGACACGCGGAGAGATTCTGATGTCCGACAACGAGATATGCGACGCACGCTTCAGCAAGTGCTGCGGAGGTGTGAGCGAAGAGTATAAATACTGCTGGGAGAACAAGGATATGAAATATCTCACGGCCGTGCGCGACGATGCCGACAGCGCCGGAAACGCCCTGCCCGACCTCACCATAGAGGAAAACGCACGACAGTGGATAATGTCTTCGCCCGACGCTTTCTGCAACACCGACGACGAGAAGATACTCTCGCAGGTGCTCAACGACTACGACCGCGAGACAAAAGACTTCTACCGCTGGCACGTAACCTACACTCAGGAGCAGCTGGCAAGCCTGATAAGCGAGAAGCTGAAGATGGATTTCGGCGACATAACAGACCTTATCCCCCTGGAGAGAGGAAAGAGCGGACGCATATGCCGCCTGAAGATTGTCGGCACAAAACGCACATTCACAATAGGCAAGGAGCTTGAGATAAGACGTGCGCTAAGCAAGACACACCTTTACAGCAGCGCTTTCGTAGTGGACAAGAAGGATGTGGAGAACGGCATTCCGCAGACATTCGAGCTCACCGGAGCCGGATGGGGACACGGCGTGGGGCTTTGCCAGATAGGCGCAGCGGTGATGGGAGAGAAAGGATACGGCTACGACCAGATACTGCTGCACTACTATCACAACGCCGAGATAAAGAAAATATACGATTGAAAACTGTGCCGGATGCCACAGAAAAGATCATTTGCAAACAATAAAACAATCTGAAGATGAAGCAGAAGAATCCATGGGCGTGGGTGCCCACGCTCTATTTCGCTGAAGGTATTCCCTATGTCACGGTGATGACCATATCGCTCGTGCTCTACAAACAGCTGGGGCTGAGCAACGCCGAAATAACCTTCTACACCTCATGGCTTTATCTGCCGTGGGTGATAAAACCATTGTGGAGTCCTTTCGTTGACCTGATAAAGACGAAACGATGGTGGATCATCGCGATGCAACAGCTCATAGGTGCATCGCTCGGAGGCGTCGCCTTCACCATACCTACCGAATTCTGGCTGCAAGGCACACTTTTCTTCTTCTGGGTAATGGCGTTTGCAAGCGCCACACACGACATCTCCGCCGACGGATTCTACATGCTCGGACTCGACGAACACAACCAGGCGCTGTTTGTGGGAATACGTTCCACCTTCTACCGTCTGGCGACAATATTCGGCCAGGGAGTGCTCGTGATGATAGCGGGAAACCTTCAGGTGATATTCAGAAACAGCATTTCGTTCTCCTGGAGCCTCACGTTCTACGGCATGACAGGTCTGTTCATAGCCCTGTGTCTGTGGCACGGATACATTCTTCCACGGCCTAAGGACGACAGCAAACGCTCCGGTATCAATGCCGGAACCATCTGGATAAATCTTATCCACACCATAAAGACATTCTTCCAGAAACCGTTTGTCATCACAGGTCTGCTCTTCATGATATTCTACCGCATGCCCGAAGGACTGCTGGCAAAGGTTTCGGCCCTCTTCCTCATAGACACCCCGAGCAACGGCGGCATTGGTCTGTCGCCGCAGGAATACGGTCTCGTGCAGGGCACGGTGGGAATAATAGGCCTCACGCTGGGCGGCATTCTCGGCGGAATGGCTGTCGGACGTGACGGACTGAAGCGATGGCTATGGCCCATGGTGTGCGCAATCACCCTGCCCGACCTGGTTTACGTGTACATGAGTTACGCCCTGCCGTCGAGCCTTGCGGTGATAAACGTGTGCGTGTTCTTCGAACAGTTCGGCTACGGATTCGGTTTCACGGCTTACATGCTCTACCTTATTTATTACAGCCAGGGCGAATACAAGACCAGCCACTACGCCATCTGCACAGCCTTCATGGCATGTTCGATGATGATTCCGGGACTCTTCGCCGGCGCGTTACAGGAAGCCGTGGGCTACCGCATGTTCTTCAACATCGTCATGGCAAGCTGTGCCGTCACATTCGTTGTGTCCTGGTTCCTGAAGATAGATTCTGATTTCGGAAAGAAACAGGTGGAATGACGCCCTACCGAAACAGCATGGCCATATAATGAAAACCGCCACGGCGCCGACTGAGAAATTGCTTACGGCGCCGTAGCGGTTTTGTTTTTGCCGCGCATCAGGCATTTTTTTGATTGTAAAAAAGATTATATGTGAACAGATTTCGTTCACGAATTATCATAGAATTACGGGAAACTGACTGACGATGCGGATGTCATTGACAGTGACAGAACATATAATCACGCTTTTCTTCCTGTATGACATCATTATTTTTCAAGACATATATCAGCCTTTTAAACGAAAACTTACGGGACGTACTTACAATTTTTCTTGACTGTATTTTGACAAAATAAATTCGCGAAAGAGGTGTAAAGGAATGTTAAATGTGGCATTATGATGCCTGTTTCGCCCTGTATCGTATGTTGATATACCCTATAACGTAGTCCGAAAATATTAATATTGCCTTCCGATAATGCCCGTTTCGCGGTCCAATTAAGCCCATTTCAGGGTGCGATATGGCCTATATTAGCCCCTGAAATGGGCCATTTCGCATGCCGAAATGGTGCATATTGCAAAGCGGGAAGATATCACTTAAAGTTAAGTTGTTGACATTCAATACCTTACAAAAGCCTCTTATTTTTCGCGTATTTGCGTCCGAAGGAGAGTCGGTCCGCAAATACGCGCTTATTTTTCGGGGTAGAACAGGAAACCAAGACGAAAAAATCGAAATCCGATTACAAATTGAAAGTCGCCCATTTTGTTTCATACAAGAAGAAAGAAACGGCGCCGGTTCGCAGTCGGATGCGCATCCTTTTCCCGCAACCGGTTCACGCCTGATTTCTACCGTCCCGTTTTCCGTACTATAAAAGCGATGTCCACATCAGTCAATAAACCGTTTCAGGATATCGCCGTATTTGTCTATGCGGCGATCGCGAAGGAATGGCCACCAGCGGCGCACCTGCTCACAGCGCGACATGTCAACGTCTATCACCACGCTTTCCTCTTCGTCGCGTCCGGCGCGCCACAGCATCTCACCCTGCGGACCTACAGCCATTGAGCTGCCCCAGAAACTGATTCCCTTTGTCTGACCGCTCGGGTCAGGCTCAAATCCCACACGGTTGGCGGTTATCACCGGCACGCCATTGGCCACGGCATGACCTCGCTGGACAGTTGTCCACGCCTCTCTCTGACGCTCCTGTTCGTCGGGCGTGTCGCTGTCGGCATAGCCTATGGCTGTCGGATAAATCAAGAGCTCCGCACCCTGAAGCGCCATAAGCCTTGCTGCCTCCGGATACCACTGGTCCCAGCATACCAATACGCCGAGCCGTCCTACGCTTGTGTCTATCGGATGGAAGCCTAAGTCGCCGGGCGTGAAATAGAATTTCTCGTAATAAGCCGGATCGTCCGGTATGTGCATCTTGCGATACTTGCCGGCTATGCTGCCGTCGCGCTCCATCACAACTGCCGTGTTATGATAAAGGCCTGCGGCGCGTTTCTCGAACAGTGATGTGACAATCACCACACCAAGGCGGCGTGCCAGTGCGCCGTAAAACTCGGTTGATGGACCAGGTATCGGCTCTGCCAGGTCGAAATTATCCACATTCTCCGTCTGACAAAAATAAAGAGAGTTGTGCAGTTCCTGCAACACTATGAGCTGCGCACCGTCTTTCGCCAGCTTCTCTATGCCTTCGGCTATATGCTGCATGTTGGCTTTCACGTTATCGCCGACACGCTGTTGGAGTATTCCTATCTTCATAATCGTTTCCTTTTCGTTATTGTTCTTATTTAAATATATTCGCACCTGCCGGCTGTCAACGCATGCATCCCTTGGGGAACTGCATCGTCATACAGTGCAACGAACCGTGCTGACGCACCACGGCAAGCGCATTCACGCCTACTATCTCTCTGTCGGGGAACGCCTCGGCAATCACCCTGCGCACCTCGGCGTCGTTCTCCGGCTGGTCGTATTCGGGCACTATCACCGCACCATTTATTATGAGGAAGTTGGCGTATGTGGCAGGCAGACGCTCTCCGTCGTAGTAAACTGCGTCGGGCATGGGCAGGCGCAGCAGTCTGTAAGGTAAGCCGTCGGTTGTCCGCAATCCGCGCAACTGCTCTTCGAGCATTCTGAAATCCTCATACTGCTCGTCGTCCTTGTTGTCACAACCCACGTAAACCAGAGTGTCGTCAGGCGCCGTGCGCACGGTCGTGTCTATGTGTCCGTCGGTGTCATCGCCCACCAGACTGCCATGATCGAGCCACACCACGCGGTCGGCACACAATTCTTTCTTCAACCTACACTCTATTTCCTCACGCGTCATGGGTTGGTTACGGTTTGGCGCAAGCAGACAGATGCTCGTAGTGAATACCGTGCCGCGGCCGTCGCTTTCTATCGAGCCGCCCTCGAGCACGAAGTCATCGTTGTCCACACGCACGCCATTGAACGCGCCTGCCGCATGAAGCGACGCATTGATGCGGTTGTCCTTATCGGCAGGAAACTTGCATCCCCATCCGTTGAAACGGAAATCAAGCAATCTGAAGTCGGCATCATCGCCGCCCTGTTCGGGCACAAGCGTTATGAAAGCGTGGTCGCGCGCCCATGTGTCATTGTTATCACATTGATACACTCTGATGTTGCCGTGCAGGCTCTCATCAGTCTCCGACTCTATCAGCTGCCTCACCTTCTCCGCGTCGCGCGCCGCAACGAGCACCTTCTCATGCCCGGCTATCACCCTGACAAGGTTCAGACACACCTCAGTTATCTCGTCCAGATAAGGCCGCCAGTCGGTGTCTTCGTGCGGCCAAGTGAGCTGCACACCGCTCTGTTCGTACCATTCTGCGGGGAGTATATGTTTTCTTTTATCCGTTTCTGTCATAAAACTAAATCATTGATTCCGACTGCAAATATATGAAGAAAAATCCGAATATCAGTCCGCACCGTATTTATGATTGCCACGTACCGTTGTTTTCGCATAACACGCAAGCCGCTTAAACAACGCTGGCAAGACTTTTTCACGCCACAGACAAGACATTATCATACAACCGGCACCAATTTTTCATATTACAGACACAACTTTCTCATACAACAGAAACTACTTTTCCACACCGTAAATAAGATTTTCTCACACAACAATCAAGCCCGTAATGACGAAAGAAAACAATGATATTTTTGCACGAAACCATAAAATTGATTACCTTTGTCGATGCATTTGAAATACATGCCACACTGATATATTTCATCAAGCAAAACCATTTATTACTTAGAAAGAGAATATGAAGAAGTATGTTCTTGACCTAAAGGTTTCCGCAGTGGAGCATCTCAGCAGCAAACACACGCTCATCAAGCTCACCGACGAGAAGCCGTTACCACAGATGCTGCCCGGTCAGTTTGTCGAAGTAAGAGTCGATGGCTCGCCCACAACATTCCTACGACGCCCCATTTCCATTAATTATGTAGATACGGAACGCAACGAAATGTGGCTGCTCGTAGCTGCAATAGGCGACGGTACACGTGCTCTCTCAAATCTGAAAGCAGGCGACACGCTCAACTGCATGCTTCCATTGGGCAACAGTTTCAGCATGCCCGCCAACCCGACAGACAAAGTGCTACTCGTAGGAGGAGGCGTAGGAGTAGCCCCCCTGCTGTTTTTCGGAAAACGACTCAAGGACTCCGGCATCACGCCGACATTCCTTCTGGGTGTACGCACTGCCTCTGACATGCTCGAGTATGACATGTTCTGCCAGACAGGCCGCGTGCTCATAACGACAGAAGACGGCTCTTTCGGCGAGAAAGGATTCGTGACCAACCACTCCGCTCTTGCCTCCGAGAAGTTCGATCTCATATCAATGTGTGGTCCCAAACCCATGATGGCAGCCATGGCACATTACGCCTATAAGAACGGCATAGAGTGTGAGGCATCGCTCGAAAACAAGATGGCATGCGGACTTGGAGCGTGTCTGTGCTGCGTGGAAAAGACCACCGAAGGCAATGTATGCGTATGTAAGGAAGGTCCGGTTATTAACATCAAGAAATTGTTATGGCAGATTTAAGTGTAAGAATAAACAGGCTCAAGCTGAAGAATCCCGTTATGACAGCCTCAGGCACATTCGGTTACGGACTGGAATATGCCGACTTCGTGAGCCTCGACCAGATAGGCGGCATCATCGTCAAGGGCACAACCCTGCAGCCGCGTGAGGGTAACGACTATCCGAGAATGGCCGAAACGACATCGGGAATGCTCAACTGTGTAGGACTGCAGAACAAAGGCGTGGACTACTTCTGCGAGCATATATATCCTCAGATAAAGGATATCGACACCAACATGATTGTCAATGTGAGCGGCTCTTCGCCCGAGAACTACGCCGAATGTGCGGCACGCATAGACAAGCTCGACAAGATTCCGGCCATTGAGCTCAACATTTCCTGCCCTAACGTGAAGCAGGGTGGCATGGCGTTCGGAACGACATGCTCGGGCGCTGCAAGCGTGGTTAAGGCGGTGAGACAGCGCTACAACAAGACGCTGATAGTGAAACTCTCGCCTAACGTCACCAACATTGCCGAGATAGCAAAGGCTTGTGAGGCTGAAGGAGCCGACAGTGTATCGCTCATAAACACCCTTATGGGCATGGCGATTGACATTGAGAAGCGTCAGCCTATGCTCAGCATAGCCACCGGCGGGCTCAGCGGTCCGGCTGTAAAACCTGTTGCCGTGAGAATGGTATGGCAGGTTGCCAAAGCCGTAAAGATTCCGGTGATAGGTCTGGGAGGCATTTGCAATGCTGCCGACGCAATAGAATTCATGATGGCCGGAGCCACTGCCATACAGATTGGCACGGCAAACTTCCTTGATCCTACGGTGACAATAAAGGTCAGAGACGGCATTAACGAATGGCTCGACCGTCACGGTTGCTCGTCTGTCAGCGAGATAATAGGAGCGCTCGATGCCTGAACCGCAACAAGGCGACAGCATCGACAGAAGAAAAAAGACATCACATCATACAAAGATATCTACACGAAGAAAGCCGTTTCGCACCATATCGGGCAATGCGAAACGGCTTTCTTTTTATACCGTTGTTTCCGCTTGGCGGAACAAAATGTTCATTTTCTTATTTTCAACAGCCTCAACAGCAAACTTATTCTAAAGGAAACTGCTGCAAGACTACAGGCGGACCGTTCGGTTCAACAGGTAACAATCGAGTATCACCATAGCCGCCATGGCCTCTACTATCGGCACTGCACGCGGCAGAACACACGGATCGTGGCGTCCACGCGCAGTCACTTCGGTGCGTTGTCCGTTGATGTCTATCGTGTGCTGCGGCTGCAATATGGTTGCAACAGGCTTGAAAGCGACGCGGAAGAATATGTCGTTGCCGTTGCTTATGCCGCCCTGTATGCCTCCGCTATGATTGGTAAGCGTCACTACACGACCGTCGACATCGGTGTCGAACACGTCGTTCTGCTCGCTGCCACGGCTCGTAACGCAGTCGAATCCGTCGCCATACTCAAACCCCTTCACGGCGTTTATGCCGAGCATCGCACCGCCAAGCATGGCGTGCAGCTTGCCGAACTCAGGCTCGCCCAGCCCTGCCGGACAACCTTTTATCACGCAAGTTATCACTCCACCCACAGTGTCGCCCTCGCCTTTCACGCGACTTATGAGTTCTATCATACGCTCAGCTGCCCCGGCGTCAGGACATCTCACCACGTTGTTCTCAACTGTCGTAAGGTCGTACTTGCGGTAGTCGCGGTCTATGGCAATGTCGCCCACCTGCGAGGTATAGGCCGTAACGCTTATGCCCAGCTGCCTGAGCGCGGTCTTGGCAAGCGCTCCTCCCACACAGCGGGCAATGGTTATGCGTGCCGACGAGCGTCCACCGCCTCTGTGGTCGCGCAATCCGTATTTCTCGAAATAAGTATAATCGGCATGCGAAGGGCGGAACACGTTGCGCAGATTGTCGTAGTCGCTGGAGTGCTGATTGGTGTTTCTAACGATGAAACCTATGGGCGCACCGGTAGAACGGCCCTCAAACACGCCGCTGAGCAGCTCCACCTCGTCGGGCTCTTTGCGCGCCGTGGTGATGCGGCTCTGGCCCGGTCGTCTGCGTCGCAGCTCGTTGCGGATGAACTCCACATCGATACTTATGCCCGCAGGCATTCCGTCTATCACTCCTCCTACGGCCTCACCGTGGCTTTCGCCGAACGTGGTGAGCCTGAATACGTTGCCGAATGTATTTCTCATTTCGCTATGTTATATATTCCGGCAGGCTCAGTAGCCACCGGTGTTGTCCTTTATCAGTTGTGGCAGCACCAGCCGTCATCGCCGTGTCCGTGACCATGTCCGCCATGACATCCGCCATGTCCGTGCTCATGATCGCCGTGACACTCACCGTGACCGTGGCCGCAACATTCGTGATCGTGGCCATGCTCATGGTCGTGACCGCATCCGCCGCCACAACCACCACCGCAACCGCAGCTGCATCCTTCGCCGCTCAGACGATTCATCATACCTTCAATCTCCTGGTTGGTTGCCTCGCGGCTCTCCACCACCTTACCCTTGAAGTTGAGCTCCATGCCGGCAAGCGGATGATTGAGATCCATAGTCACCGTGTCGTCGGTCACCTCGAGCACGTGTCCTAGGAAACGGTTGCCGTCCTCGTTCTGCAGCGGTACGATGGCATCCTTGTATATATTGTCGTGGTCGAAGTGTCCGTTTATGCTGAACATGCTCTTGTCCAGATTCAGCACGCGGGCATCCTCATAGTCGCCGTAAGCCTGATCTTTCGACAGAACGAAGTCGAACTCGGCATCTTTATCGAGTGCGTAGATCTGGTTTTCGAACTCGTCGAGCGTTATTCCGAAGCCTGTTATAAACTGAAACGGTTTCTCTTCGGTAGCCTCTTCCACAAGTTCGGTGTTACCGTCGGCAGTGGCATACAGCTTATAAGCAACGGCCACGTATTTGTTTGCTTTCTTGTCCATTTGTACGTATTGTTTTTAATTATGCTCGCAAAGTTAATAATTTTAATTCATTCCGCATATCAGGGTGTCATACAATTTATCATTTCATCATTTGTATATGTAGAATATTTTACCTTATTTTGTAAACATAAAAACACAGAATCATGATTAAGACCATCATAACACTATCTTTGCTCGTCCTCACCACGTGCCCGTCGCATGCCGCGACAGACAACCACTCGAAGATGTCGGCAATGGTCAGGCGACTGTCCATAGCGCAGAAAAACTCCAAGAAAGCCAACTCCGCCGACGGTTCGCACGACAAAGGCCGTGCCGGTTTATGCGCCTTCGTCCGCGTAACGGGCAATGCCGACAGTCTGCTGACTGCCAACGGTTGCCGTCTGCTGGCACAGGAGGGCGACATATGCATAGCCGACATACCGCTCAACAGGCTTAACACGCTTGCCGACGCCAAAGAAGTGAAGCGAATAGAAGCAAACCGCGGCAACACGATGGACATGGATTCCGTGGCAATACAGCTCAACGCCATACCAATATACGAGGGCCGCGCACTGCCACAGCCATACACCGGACACGGAGTCGTGATGGGAATACAGGACGTGGGATTCGACCTCACCCACCCGAACTTCTATGATGCCGCGGCGACCGGATACAGAATAAAGCGCATCTGGGACCAGATTGCCCGGGGCACGGACGGCACCGAGATGTATATGGGCAGGGCCTATGAGACTCAGGACGAGATACTCGGGCACGAACATTCGTACGACGGACTGAAACTGCTGCACGGAACACTGACCGCAGGTATTGCAGCAGGAAGCGGATACGACACGAAGTTCAGAGGCATGGCATACGAGAGCGACCTGTGTCTGGTGAGCAACGCGGTGACAGACGACCTTGAATTCATAGACGAGGACGACATCTACAAATATACTTACGCCACCGACGCGCTCGGATTCAAATACATCATGGACTACGCCGAGTCTGTCGGAAAGCCTTGTGTAATATCGTTCAGCGAGGGCTCGAACCAGGATTTCCGTGGCGACGACGTGCTCTACTACGAGATGCTTGCCCGTCTTACCGGACCTGGACGCATCATCGTGTCGTCGGCAGGCAACACAGGACACGTGCGCAACTACATCAAGAAGCCTGCCGGCAAGCCATCTGCCGGAGCATTCCTACGCATCTGGGGACAGTCAACGCTGCACTTCACCATGAAGTCGGCCGATGATTTCGGCATACGTGTAGTGGTATATGGCAGCAGCAACGACACCCTGAGCGTGAACACCGCCGACATAAAGGTTGTCGCCGACTCGTCAATGGTAATAGAGAAGAACGTAAAAGGCCAACCATACACGCTCGACATTATGGCATACCCCTCCTGTTACAACGCAGAGGAAACGGCATACGACATATATCTGTCGGGCCCCAACCACATAGGAATGAACTCGCAGATATCAATAGAGATGATCGGCACGGATGCTGAAACCGAGTTCTACCGCGGCAACGGCGAGATATACGACAGCAACAAGAACCCGCAGCTGTGCGACGGCGACAACACCCACGGCATAAACTCGCCTTCGAGCGCGCCTGCCGTGATATGCGCCGGAGCGACATCCTACCGCACCCAATATCTCAACAGCAAGGGTGAGCTGCAGATATACGACTGCGGCACCGACGGCGAATGGGCATTCTACTCGTCGATGGGGCCTACATACGACGGACGCACAAAGCCCGACGTGCTCGCGCCGGGCACAAACATACTGACCTCGATGAGCAGTTATTACATGGAGCACAATCCTTCCGACGACGAGGAGATGGTGGGCACATCACAGTTCAACGGACGACGCTACGGATGGATGAGCTGTTCGGGCACGTCGATGTCGTCGCCTATCGTCGGCGGAATAATAGCCCTGTGGCTCGAAGCGCGCCCCGACCTCACCCCACAGGACATAATGGGTGTGTTTGAACGCACATGCCGGCGCTACGACGACATGGAAGGCACTAAGGACAACAGATATGGTTACGGACAGATAGACGCTTACCGCGGACTGCTCGACATTCTGGGCATAGAGGCGATAGAAGGAATATCGCAGCATCATCCCGAGAGTCTGAGGATATGGTCGGGCTCTGACATGACTCTGAACATTGAGTCTGACGCTCCACTGACGCAGCCTGTAGAGGTGCGAATATACTCCACCGACGGACGACCAGTAGCAACGGCCACCATGCCGAGCGGCACAACACGCTTCAGCGAACGCATGGACGAGCTGACACGTGGCGTGTATGTGGTGCAGGCCAACGGCAAAGATAAAGGCGCAACGGGCTCGGTTCTCGTCAGACTGCAATGACAGAAGTGAATAAATATACGCTTTGGGTCTTGACTTTTTTTTGACAAAAAAAATTCGTGAAATAGAAAACGGAGAGACACGAAAACCGTATAAAACCGGTATAAAAATACAATCGCACGACCGGAATATCTCCGTCCCGTTGCGATAAAGCCCATTTTGGAGTACGAAAAAGCCTGTTTCACACCCTGATAAAGCCCTTATCGGCACACGAAATGGGCTTAATCAGAGTGCAATAAAGCCCATTTCGCAAACCCTTATCAAGCCTTTCGCGCGACGGTTGTGCGTAAACCGTTGTACGACAGCAAGTTGGCAAACCCGCTCAAAACTCGCGTATTTGCGGCCGAATGTTCTCTTGCCCGAAAAGATTCGACTCCTGACGAGTTGACGTCTGCCCTACCCCGCACCGGAATGTATAATTATACAGAAATCAAGGACCATTCTTGCATAATCATACAAAACCGTCGTGCGTGCCCCACAACACGCATACGTGGACACAATACACCGTATTTATATGTTTTTTTTCGTTTGTTACGCTGATTTTCCGTAACTTTGCCATCAAAAATCCAACAAAATGTCAGACATCAGAAAACCGTTACTGGGCATGTCGCTCTACGAGCTTAAAGAAGTGGCAAAAACCCTCGGACTGCCTGCCTTCGCCGGCGGACAGATAGCCAAATGGATATACACGCAGCACGTGAAGAGCATCGACGACATGACAAACATATCGAAAGCCGGCCGCGAGAAGCTGAAGGAGGCTTACGTCATAGGCTGCATGCCGCATCTGCACAGGCTGGAATCGAAGGACGGAACTGTGAAATATCTCTTCCCCACCACCTCCGGCAAGAGCGTGGAGACTGTGTTCATACCCGACAAAGACAGGGCGACGCTCTGCGTTTCGTCACAGGTGGGATGCAAGATGAACTGTCTTTTCTGCCAGACAGGCAAGCAGGGATTTGAGGGAAGCCTGCCTGCAAGCGACATACTCAACCAGATATACTCGCTGCCCGAAAGCGAACGGCTCACCAACATCGTGTTCATGGGCCAGGGCGAACCGATGGACAACATCGACAATGTGCTGCGGGCCACAGAGATTCTCACCGCTCCCTACGGCTACGCATGGAGTCCGAAGCGTATCACTGTGAGCAGCGTGGGCGTGAAAAATAAGCTGAAACGCTTTCTCGACGAGAGCGAATGTCACGTGGCCATAAGCATGCACTCACCATTCCACGAGCAGCGCATGCAGCTCATGCCTGCCGAACGGGGAATGTCGATAGAGAGCGTCGTGGAGCTGTTGCGCAACTACGACTTCAGCCATCAGCGCCGGCTGTCGTTCGAATATATCATGTTCGGCGGACTGAACGACTCCACCGAGCACGCTAAGGAGATAATAAAACTCACCCGCGGACTGGACTGCAGGGTGAACCTGATAAGATTTCACAAGATACCCGACGTTGACCTGAAGGGATGCGACGAGCACAAGATGGAGGCGTTCCGCGACTATCTCACCGCGCACGGAGTGTTCACAACCATCAGGGCAAGCCGCGGACAGGACATATTCGCAGCCTGCGGATTGCTGAACACCGCCCACAGAAAGGGTCTGGACAAGAAGGAGGAAATTGAGAAATAAGCTGATCATAGCACTTACGGCACTTATGGCCGCCACATTAACGGCGTGTGGCGACAAGCGCATAGGCGGAAAGCCGGGAAGCGGAGGCGCTCCTTACGAGGTGGTGGTGGCAGGCGATGCCGACAGTGTGGTGTGCCGTCTGTTGTCAAGACCGGCAGAGGGACTCCCACAAACAGAACCGATGTTCGACGTCACGGCGTGCGGCAGCCTGGAAGGCAGGAGCACTCTAAGACTGATGCGCAACATCGTGATGGTGAACATCGACCCGCGGACTTATACTGACGTGGGTCTCAAATACGAGCGCGACGTTTATGCGCGGCCGCAGATTGTGATATACGTCAACTCACCGTCGCGCAAGGCGCTCGCCGACAACGCCGGACGGCTGTCTGCCATAGTGCGCCTGCTCAACAGTTCTGAGGCCGCACGCTATATGGCAGAGATAAAACCCGACGCCGACAAAAAAGCCGCGGCGGCTGTGAAAGCCGTATGCGGACGCGGAATGTATGTTCCGGCGGAAATGCGGAGTATGAAAAAAGGCCGCAATTTCGTATGGATTTCGGACAACGGAGCCGAACGCATGCAGAACATCTGCGTATTCACCATACCCCGCGACAACCCTACGAGATGGGTGGAGATGTGCGACAGTGCCATGAAAGCCAACATTCCGGGCGAGCGCGACGACATGAGCTTCAGACTGTGTGACGACGGCATGACCATTGCCGCGCTGAGCGGGCGCGACGGAAAGAAAGCCATGATGAGAGGATTGTGGCAGATGGAGGGCGACGCCATGGGCGGACCGTTCGCCGCACTGATGGCAGACGACAGCACACATGCCCGCACAATAGTGGCTGCGGCATTCGCCTACGCACCCGGAAAGAAGAAAAGAAACATGATGAGAAGGCTTGAGGCGGCACTGCGCACGCTGGAATGACGGCCTTGAAAGGAATACACTCTTACATTAATATATAGATATGGAAAATAAAAAAATACGCGTTGCCATAACGCACGGTGACACAAACGGCATAGGATACGAACTTATTTTCAAGACTTTCGCCGAACAGCAGATGTTCGACATTTGCACCCCGATAGTCTACGGATCGCCTAAGATTGCGGCATACCACCGTAAGGCGCTCGGCATTGAGGCCAACTTCAGCATAATAAACAACGCCGAGGAAGCCTGCGACGGCCGCCTCAACATGCTGACTTGCTTCGACGAGGAGATAAAAGTGGACCTCGGCAACCCGACATCCGAATCTAAGAGGGCTGCCATGATGGCAATGGACAGAGCTCTGGACGACTATGAAAGAGGATGTTTCGACGTGCTCGTGGCCGGACCGGCAGGCATTGGAGACGGATGTCACGAACTGCTGAAGAAGCGTCTGGGCAAACATTTCGGTGCTGAATATACTCCATACTGCATTCTGACAAACGACTCGATGCGCATATCCACCGCTACATCGGGACTGCCGATAAAGGATGTGCCGGCACAAATAACCACGGAAGGACTGGAAAAACTGATAAAAGACTTTTACGAGAGCCTCAAGCGCGACTTCAGACTGTACAGTCCGCGCATGGCGGTGATAGCTCTCAACCCCAACGCCGACAGACATGAGGAGCACGAAGTGATAGCTCCTGCGGTAGACAAACTGTATGACGAAGGCGTGTATGTGTTCGGACCTTATCCCGCAAACGAGTTCTTCGGAAACACGATGTACGAATCGTTCGACGGCATCGTGGCCATGTATGACGACCAGGGACTCATTCCGTTCAAGACACTTGCCACGGTCTGCGGCACAAGCTTTGTGGCAGGACTGCCTCTTGTGTGCACAACACCGACACACGGAGCGGGATTTGACCTTGCCGGAACGCTGAATGCCGACGAGAATCCGTTCAGACATGCGATATACTCTGCAATAGACATACTGCGCAACCGCGCCACTTACGACGAGCCACTGGCAGATCCGCTGAAGAAGCTCTACCACGAAAAACGTGACGACAGTGACAAGGTGCGCTTCTCCATTCCGAAACACGAGAACACAGAAAAGGACAAGCAGTAGGATGAGCCGGAAGTGGAACAACATCTTCTTCGTATTCGGCATCGCGGCACTCATACTCATGACCGCCGGAATCGACATGGACGAAGCTCTGAAAGCGCTCAAAAGCGCAAGCTACAGATTTCCGGTTGTCATGGTGCTGTGGGCTCTGTTGTATATATTCAACACCGCCTCGTGGTATCTTATAATAAACGCAGGCGGACCGAGCGGCATAAAGTTCGGATGGCTTTATAAGGTCACCGTGAGCGGATTCGCACTCAACTATGCCACACCCGGCGGACTGATGGGAGGCGAGCCCTACCGTGTGATGGAGCTGAAACCTCACATCGGCGTGGAGAGAGCATCGTCGTCGGTCATACTTTATGTGATGACTCACATATTCAGCCACTTCTGGTTCTGGATGCTTTCGGTGCTAATCTGTCTGCTTACGCAACCCATCGACACGCTTCTGGCGTGGGTACTGGCTGCCACAGCGGCATTCTGCCTGCTCGGACTATGGTTTTTCATATCATGCTACCGCACTGGACTGGCTGCGAAACTGATTAATCTGACACGACGTCTGCCACTGCTGAAAAAGAAAATAGAGGCATTTGCCGAGCACAACCGCGAGAAAATAGAGAACATCGACCGCCAGACTGCCGCACTGCACACGCAGAGCAAAAGCCGGTTTGTGGCGGCGGTAATGCTGGAACTGGCGTGCCGCTTCTGTTCAGTGGCTGAGATTTACATCATCATCACCCTCATGTCGCCCGGCGCCACCTATGTGCAGTGCATTCTGATATTGGCCTTCACGAGTCTGTTTGCCAACATTCTGTTCTTCATGCCGCTGCAGATAGGCGGACGTGAAGGCGGATTTCTCATGTCGGCCGCGACGCTCGGACTGGGCTCCGGAGCAGGAATATTCACCGCGCTAATTGTGAGACTGCGCGAGCTTGTATGGACAGGAATAGGTCTGTTGCTGATGAAGGCAGGCAGGAAAAACACACAGCGGTGAGAGCTCCGCACATTATGCCATATAGATAAAATCACTTAAAATTCGGCAAGTATTGCTCTTATGTCGAATAAATTGCGTAATTTTGTCATCCAATGAACACGTCTGAACTGCAGAAGATAAAGCAACGCTATAACATCGTGGGCAACTGCGATGGGCTTAATCGTGCGCTCGATGTCGCCCTACAGGTGGCACCGACCGATCTTTCCGTGCTTATAATCGGAGAAAGCGGCGTGGGTAAGGAAATCATACCGCGAGTCATACACGACAATTCTCCGCGACGCCGCGAGAAATATTTCGCAATAAACTGCGGATCGATACCTGAAGGAACCATCGACAGCGAACTGTTCGGACACGAGAAGGGCTCGTTCACAGGTGCCATAGGCGAAAGTGAAGGATACTTCGGAACAGCCGACAAGGGCACGATATTCCTCGACGAGGTGGGCGAACTGCCGATGGCCACACAGGCAAGACTGCTGAGAGTGCTGGAAACAGGCGAATACATCCGCGTGGGAGGACAGAAAATACTGAAGACGAACGTGAGGATCGTGGCTGCCACCAACGTGAACATGCGCAAGGCCATAAGCGAAGGCAGGTTCCGCGAAGACCTGTATTACCGTCTGAACACCATTCCGATACAGATTCCGCCACTCCGCGACAGAGGCGAGGACATACTTCTTCTGTTCCGCCTTTTCACCATGCAGATGGCCGAGAAGTACCGCATACCGAGAATAACGCTCACCGACGACGCCAAGAAACTGATGCTCAAATATAAATGGCCGGGCAATGTGAGACAGCTGAAGAACATCACCGAACAGATGTCCATTCTGTGTAAGACACGCGAAGTGGATGCCGTCACGCTGCAACAGTTCATCCCCCAGGACCCGGAAAGCACCCAACTCGCCACCATATCGGGCACAGGCTCACACTCGTATGAGAGCGAGCGCGACATTCTCTACAAGATACTGTACGAACTGAGGGGCAACATCAGCGACCTGAGAAGAGAGATGAACAACCTGCGCAAGCAGATAGATGACAACAGGAAGATTGACAACGTGAACACGTATGACAACAGACTGCCGGCACTGGCGAGCGACCTGCGATACAACAAAGCAGCCGACCAACCGCAAAGGCAGCAGAATGTAGAGGACGTGGAAGCTGAAGAGATAAACGATAACGAAAGTCTCAACCTCAACGACATCGGACGTATAACAGTAGAGAAGGCTCTCGAACGAAACGGGGGCAACAGAAAAAAGGCAGCGCAAGAGCTGGGAATATCCGACAGAACGCTCTACCGCAGAATAAAACAATATGGTCTGGACAAATAAGAACAACCGCAACATAGGACAAAACGCTTCTGACAAGCGCATGCATATTACGAAAAGACGCCGGTCGATCGCATTTTCAATCATCGCACTCGTAATAGCCGTATGCGCGTCGTGCTCTGTTTCGTATAAGTTCAATGGCGCAAGTATTGACTACTCGAAGACAAAGACAATAGAGATTGCCGACTTCCCGATACGCTCAAGCTACGTCTGGGGACCGATGGGACCGATGTTCAATAACAAGCTGAAAGACGAATTTGCCAACAACACACGCCTGATACAGGTGAAACGCAACGGCGACCTGAAGATTGAAGGTGAGATAACGCAATACTCGCAGCGCAACAAATCTGTATCGAGCGACGGACACTCGGCACAGACAGAGCTGTCGATCACAGTTAACGTGAGGTTCACCAACAACACCAACCACGACGAAGACTTCGAAAAACAGTTCTCTGCCACGGCGTCGTACGAAACAACCCAGAGCCTCGTTTCTGTACAAGAGGAACTCGTGACACAGATGATTGAAGATATCGTTGACCAGATTTTCAATGCGACAGTGGCAAACTGGTAAGCTCTGACAAAAGGAATAATAATAAAAGAACAAACTAAACAACAAACTATATAAATAAGGTATATGGATCTGACGCGTCTTATTGAGCATCCGGAACAGATGAACAAGGAAACTCTTTACGAGCTCCGGAGTCTCACTGCGCTGTATCCTTACTACCAGACCGCACGACTGCTGATGCTGCAGAACATGTATCTGCTGCACGACTCATCTTTTGACGAGGAACTGAGAAGAGCCGCCATCTACATAACCGACAGGAAAAAGATATTCGAACTGGTGGAGGCTCCGCATTATCAGCTGAAACATCAGAAGACAAAGGAAGAGAAAAAGCAGGAGGAGAAAAAGGAAGAAAAAGACGAGAACAGGACAATATCGCTCATCAACTCGTTCCTCGACTCCATACCGGAAGACAAGGAGGAGAAAAAACAAAAGAGAAAACCTACTCCTGCCGACGCGGCCATCGACTATGTGTCGTACCTGCTTGAGACCGAAAGCGATGATGAGAAAAAAGACAAGAAGGACGAGCCGCAGCTGCGAGGACAGACCCTCATTGATGACTTCATAAACAATGATGGCGGAAAAATACAGCTGAAAGACGAACCGGAATACCTCCCCAGCGCCGAAAGTCTGGACGATGACAAGAAAGACATGGACGAAGGCTATTTCACGGAGACTCTTGCCAAAATATACATCAAACAAGGGCGATATACCAAGGCTCTTGAAATAATTCAACGATTAAATTTGAATTATCCAAAAAAAAATGCTTACTTTGCAGACCAAATAAGATTTTTGAAGAAATTGATAATAAATAACAAAAATAACAATAAATAAAATGGTTTATACATTATTCTTAATTTTAATTGTGATAGTCGCATTACTGATGATCTGTATCGTGCTCATCCAGGAGTCAAAAGGCGGCGGTCTGGCATCCAACTTCTCTTCTTCCAACGCAATCATGGGCGTACGCAAGACTACAGACGTAGTTGAGAAAGCTACATGGACACTTGCCGCATTAATGGTGGTTTTCAGCATTGTATGCTCTTACACAGCACCTGTGGCTACAAGCGACCAGAGCGTTCTCGAGAAGTCAGCAACCGAAACACAGACAACCAACCCGACTAATACACAGGGATTCGGAGCAAGCCAGCAGCAGACTCCGGCAGGAAACGCAACACAGAAACAGGCTCCTAAAGCACCTACAACACCTGCAAAATAATATTTTGAGATAAAAAAGTGCAGCATTTATTTGCTCAAATAAAATAAATGCTGTATCTTTGCACTCGCTTTCAAGGATGAAGGCATAACCAATACAGATGGTGGCTGTAGTTCAGTTGGTTAGAGCGTCAGATTGTGGTTCTGAATGTCGTGGGTTCGAGTCCCACCTGCCACCCAAAGCGGAAATCCTTTAAAATAAGGGTTTCCGCTTTTTCTTTGATAAGAAAAACACTCTTACCATATGCTAAAAGTAACTCTAAAATTTAAAAGTAAAGTAATTTTGTTTTAGCAATGTTTTAACAGCTATGATAACATTTAAACCGACAATATTTAAAGAGAGGATGAGACAGGACAAAACCTGGACAGTATTCATCCGGATAACATATCAGCGAAAGATACGTTATATACGAACCTCAATGTCTGTTTCCAAGAAAGACTTGACAGCATCTGCAAGAATAAAAAACCAACAAATATTGGATAGGTGTGATGACCTAATACGAATGTATAGAAGTCGTACTAATTCCTTGAACCTTGAATTTAATGATATAGACATAGATAAAATAGTTGAAATATTAAATTCGAAAGACTCTGGCCATGAGTTAAGCTTCACAGAGTATGCAGACAAATGGTTAGCCGACTCCAAAATAAAAGGATTAAAAAATTACAAAACGGCAATAAATGCACTAAAGCGTTTCTTCAACAAGGACAGCATCCTTTTCTCGGAAATAACAGCATATAAAATGAAAGAGTTTGCTGATTACCTTTCTGACCGTCCTCGCTCACAATCATTATACACAAATGCCATTGTCAAGATTTTCAATGATGCACGCGACTTTTATAATGATGAGGATAACGATATTATCCGCATAAAACATTCTTTAAGGAAATTCCACGCTCCAAAACAAAATGTTGCAGAAAAGCGAGCATTAACAGTAGAACAAATAAAAGCAATATTTGATTTACCATATCAGGAAAAGACCAACAAAGGATTTACATGCAGGCGTGACCTTGCAAAAGACTGTTTTATGCTGTCCTTCTGCCTAATGGGAATGAATTCTGCAGATCTGTATTCTGCCGGACAGGAAAAAGGGGAAGGCTATGCTGACGACTGCATCACATATTATCGAAGGAAAACAAAAGACAGAAGAAGTGACAATGCAAAAATTATCGTAAGAGTAAATCCCATAATACAGCCGTTATTCCAAAAATACAGGGGTAAAAATAGAATTTTTAATTTTCATGAGCGGTTTTCTTCCATGTCTGATTTGAATCGTTCGATTAATATTGGCTTAAAACAGATTGGTGAGGAACTCGGAATAGACAATCTGCAATTCTATTCTGCAAGACACAGCTTTGCCACAATAGCTGCCAACGATGTTAATATTGACAGATATACCATAAATCTTATGCTAAATCACACTGACAACAGCATGAAAGTAACAGAACTTTACATCCGCGAGGATTTCTCACAGATTAACGAGGCAAACGAAAGGTTGCTTGAATATGTGTTCAAATGATTTTGACAAATAGAGCAATGGGGGCAAACGCAAGTGTATCCCCCCATTACTCTATTATTTCTTCAGTTTATACACTATGCAGCCTATTACAATCAAGATGGTAATAATGACAACGCCAATAGCCCATCCTCCAACGTCCAACCTTATTTGTTCCCATTTCGTAAGTTTACGCTCTACTGGATAAGGTACGCTAACCGAATCTGAACGCAATATGGACACAGTATCATATCTAACCTTATCACGATAGACGTACTTCCAAACAACCTTATCCTGATATATGGTATCTCCAGCCATCCATCGGTTGACGAACACACTGTCACGTTGATATATGCTGTCACGTTGATAGCGGTCAACATACACACTGTCACTCCTCACAGTCTCAAACGGTACATACTTAACAGATTTGCATCCAGACAAAAAATTCATCAAGATACAGGGGATAATGATAAACAACAACCATTTTACCTTTTCCATAACTATATATCTTTATATTCAGTTATGGCATCGAAACAAGGACACTCCTTTATCCTTTCCCACTGGTCAACCCTGCCGTTCCCATTTTGGTCAGGACTTATATCTCTATGCCCAAGAATCTTTGCTTTAGGATAACGCTTACGCAATATCTTCAGCAAATCCACAAGAGCCTTCTTCTGCGCTGCAGTACGATTGTCCACAGCTTTCCCCTTCGCGTCTATGCCACCAACATAGGCCACATTGACCGAAGTGGAGTTATAGCCTTTAACGCCATTGCTCACCTTGCTGTCGTCAAGCATCTGATGAATTCTCCCGTCAGACGTGACTACATAATGATACCCAGGATTCTTCCACCCTTTGCGTTTAAACTCTGCCGAAAGCTCACCGACACCCCATGCCTGAGAACTTGCCGTGCAATGCACGAATATCCTTTCTATCTTTCTCATTTTATTTTAATTATTCAGTCTGTGATAAAAATCCAATTTTATATTTTCATAAACTGCCTTTACGTTGGTATAGGCCCGTCCGTTATTAACTCCTGCATCGTTATACAGCTCACCCTCTATGACCTTGGCAACCCATTCCACCCAATCTTTATTGCAATACAGCGACAACGGTTTACCTCGATATCGGAAACTGTCAAACTTGCTGTTGCGGTCCTCGTAGATATTATGCAGCAGAGTACGTATCTTTGCCCTGGTCGCATCCTTGTTACTGATATGGTTTTCTTCCCTTATCTTCTTGATGAGCCTGCAAACTTTCTCAACCGCCAAATCAAAGAACGCACCGCTAATGCTCTTTATCCGCATTTGCGTTTCAGGTATAAGACCTTCAGCAATATCCACCATTGCTTCTCCGTTCCGTGTCGCCGTTTCCTGCAAGTGGGTGAGTTTGTCGGAATAGTCATTGAGGATATTCTCGATCACTGACTTGAACCAACGGAAACAGGTTACCATAAGCCCGGACGCAAGCAAGAGGAATATGGCGCAAATCACAATCATAATGCCATAGTCGCTTATGTCCTTTGCAACTTCTGTAACGTGGTGCACCTCATTCATAACAGTATTCTTATTAAGTGTCCAGCAATAACCCCAGTCACTGTAAGACCGAAGTCTATCCAATCCCATTTGCTGCCCCAGAGCTTATCCTTCAATTCAAGTGCGGCGGCAACTCCAATTCCTGCGTATGCAGCACAATAAACGGAATTTGCCCCTAAACCGATGATTGCGCCACCTGCAATGTGTTTCCATCTATTACTTGTGCTAAACCATTCTATAATCTTTCTCATAATAATTTTTTATAGAAATACAATTACACATATTTACCATGGGTTTATCTTTTAACACAATAATGGCGTCCAATAATATAGGTCGCCATCATTCAAAAAGTTATTATGATATTATATTACATCCGATTAATATGTTATGTACATAATCGCAATGCCGATACCACTACCCAAAGCCCATAGAACGAGATTCAGCCAAATGACTTTCTTCGCAATTACCTTGCGGAAACCTTCCACAAGAAGGCCTATGAACAACGATGTGATAAGGCCTAAAGCCCAGGAACCTGACATGTCCCCGAGATTCTTTTCTTCGGTCATCAACAGGATTGTAATTACAAATGCAACTACCAATCCAACCCAACCACTCTTAAATGCTTCTTTAATTTTCTCTTTCATAATCTTTATAATTAAAATAAAAACTGTTTAATATATTCTCTACATACAGCAGCAAAACGTCCTGCGCCAAATACTGTTGGGTGAATATTGTCATATCTTAGTTTTTTAACTAACTTGTCACCCTCCCAATCTATCAGCGTTAAATCCAATGTAGGTGCAAGTCCTACATGTTTATTCTCTGCTATTGCCTTATAATCCTTTGCACACTGAGTATCACCATTACCTATGTAAGTTGGACATAACACAATTATACAAGTAGGTGATACCTCACGTATCTTATCGATATAATAATTAATTGCTCCGATAGATGTTGTTCTGTCAGTAGAATTTATGTTTTCATCGTGCACCCATTTATTTTGCCCACCGCTAATAGTGACAAGCATCGTATTTCCTGTAACAGCTTCTAAGTTGGCGTCTGTGAGATTATTATTATTAGTTCCACTGGCTACAGGAACACTTCCGCTTGCGGCTTTGTTTACAAGATTGAAATTAAAGTACTTAGCTAACCTTGCCGGATATGTTGCTGCATAGTTAGATTCACCTTCATCATTTTGTGCTATCACAGATATACTGTCACCATACGCTACATAATCTTTACGATCGAAAAACTCGCTTAAATACACTTCTCTGTCTTCCTGCTGAGCAAATGTTTTATAACATAGTGAAAAACTTAAATCATGGAGCCGACCATTCAAATAAGGCTCAATAGTATCTACCTCTTCCTTTGTCAGCAACGAAGACAAGCTAACTTTATACAATTCCATTCCAGGATTTAAGGTCGATGATGATTTGTAACGACTTAAAGTGGCGACTACAAATATTTCATCGTAACCTATTGCATTTAAATCTATATCTCTTTCTACTACAGAACCAACTTCTTCTTCAGAAGCTGTAAAGCCAACAGAATAGATAGGAAGATAAAAACCCAAATCTTTATTTAGAGCATAAGCCCACAAAGTATTTACAGCTGTATTATAAGCATAAAACTTAAACTTTGTATAATGTTTTCCTGGAATTTTTATGTAGAAATCTTGTGATAATATACCTCCCGAACCATCTGTGATAAAGTTTTTCTCTTCATTCGGCCAAAATGATTGTTCAGCTTCCAAGACTGAATTTAAGTCATTCTGAAGTGTTACAACATCTTTTGAAACATCTACCAATCCCAGTTTATTGACACCTTCATACCATAACTGCATCTTGTTTATATTTGCAGACGTGCAAGATACTCTTATATACTTAGCATTTTTATCAACAGAAAACTTCAAATAAACTGCTTTAGTTAGAGAACGAGAAACAAATCGTTTATCTGCATCATATATGCAATAAGAATTTGAGTCACGCCACGTTCCTCCCCGGAGTAAAGTCAATTCCTTTCCAGCATACTTTTCAATATCGATATAATCGCTTACAGCTCTTCCGGTTATTGAAGCCAATATACCACTGTTATTTAGGAACTTATTATCTTCAATATCCCCTATTTCAATTTGTTCCGCAGCAGCACTTTCTCCATTATTAATTTCATCAACTGCCTCACCGACAGCCTTTTGAGAAATGGCTTTATTTTCAGAACCATCCTCGGTGGAAAGTTCCTGAGCAAGTTCTATCCTTGCAGTTCCTTCCTCCCACGTAGTCCATCCTGTGCCTTCATTGTAGTGTCTTTCGTATGTATTGATATTCAAAGACTGGTCCATTGTCTGAGTTTCAGTATTCCACTGGATAGAGCCTTGAACAGTCTGTGTGAATACGCCTGTTGCCCAGTTCTGGACAAAATTACGTACAATCAGATTGCGGTTGTTAAGTTGCATTCTGAACTCACCAACCTTAGTGTTATCCTCTCCTTGTGAATGAAGTTTATCTAACTCAGCTTGTATTTCAGTCCAAGTGTCAAAATTACCTAAATATGTAAAAGGATTGCGGATATTATTCTTAACTGTTTCCGGGTCGCCTTCTATAAGGTTTTTATTTTCTGTATCGGCTATTTGTCTATCAGAAATCTCTTTTTCTAATTCGCTTTCAAACACACTTGAGACACTTTGTGCTTCTTCTGCTGCTGTTTTAGCTAATATGGCTGCTTCCGTTGCGTTGTTGGCTTCTTCTGCCGCATGTTCTGCGACGGCATTAGCATTCTCGGCAGCCTCCTTGGCCGGTTGTGACAACAAGCCGATAGGCACTGTGACAACTTTGCCGTTCTGTACAGCCGGCAGTGATATTGCATCATCCAAAGCCTCCACCTTCTCGAGGTCGTTCACATCGACGCTCTCTGCTTTAATCGCATTGATAATCTCGTTTTTTTCTTCGTCAGTCATAGCAATTCATTTACTTATCGTTATCCGAAATCTGAGCACGTAATCCATCTATGAATGCTGGTGTACACATATTCTCGGCTGTGCGCTTAATCATTGTGCACTCCTCGTATGTGTAATCTGTTGGTCCATCACTTTTGTATATTTTCATTGCAAGCGCATGGGCACGTATTCCGTTGACGCCCTTATACAATACGTCTGCAAAACTCTCACGTACATCGCACTTGATAAATTCAGTACTTGCTACGCTTTTTTTTATTGAAAAATTCTTAAAGTCAATTTTCATATCTTAATCATTTGTGATAACCTGTTATGTCAAACACTGCATATTCACCTTCTTCATTTCTGAACTCCAGTGATTCCTTTGTCAGATGACAATATGCCTTACCTAAAGGATTTACCAGGTAAAAGCCATTGTATGGATTTATCGTCAGAACGTCATCGCCCCATAGCTTTATAGAAGCATATCTTCGAGAAGATTCCGTGTCTGTAAGAAACTCCAGGGCGTAAAGATCTTTCCTGTTGTCATTAGCAGGAAGCCCGTCTGCGTCCACGGCTGAGGGTCCTATCATTTTAAATGATCCTGACGACGCATTGATTATAATTGAGTTTCCATATTCATCATCCTTAGACACAAAGTTGCCGTTTGCCTCGACGCTGCCGTCTTCGAGAATTTTAAAATTGCCATTTGCCGTCACAACATGTCCTTCGAATGATATGTTTTCCGCAGATATCTTTATATCGACGGCAGTCTGCTCTATCATTGATACAAGATTTCCATCTGCATCAAAGGCATACAGTTTGTTCATTTTTGCTGTCGTGACAAGCCCTGCGGTCTGGAGAAGCCTACCTTCTTCATCGAAATACTGAGACATTAAATGGTTGTACTTCGCATTTGTGATGATGCTTGAAGACTCAATAACATTTCCATCTTTGTCGAAGTTCTCTGCAACTATCTTTACCAGCGTGTCTGATTGTTCAAACAGCGTTCTGTATCTGTACGCCAAAGCATCGGCACGGTCTGTACTGAGCACAAGCATATATATGTATATCTCGCCAGTGAATGACAGTTTAAAATCACCGGTGCCGTTCCAAATCAAAGATGTATTGAAAGTCTGATATCCGTCGGTAACATCCATCTCTGAGCTGTACCCATAAGGATCGAAGTCTTCGAAACCGCTTTTATCAATGTTTTCAAATGATATTGTCAGCACGCCTTTCTTTGCCACACGGTAGAAAAATGATATATATACCGGTTCAACCTTTTTCAATCCTTCTTCGTTTTCTTCAAACTCCGGATGATACCTGAAGTTCTCATTTTTCTGCAAAACAAACTTATTGTTGATATATAATGTTGTTCTGCCAGAATCGGTTTTTACGGTCGCATAATCAGATTTCTTGGCCAAAGGTGCGCCGTTAGCCAGCAACCACTTTCCTGCTCGCATAAACAAAAGGGCACTTGCTTCTGTCTCCCATTTGGATAAGCCATCAGAAAATGATGAATTTGCCAGATAGCTCTTTTCTTCCGATAAATCCTTTCTGAGACTTTCAACAGCACTTTCTATTTTACCTTCCGTTATGCTGAATTTTGTAAGGATATCCTCACCGGTTTCCAGTAAGAATGTTCCTTTAAGATACACATTGTCACCATACAAACCATAACCTTGCGGCTGTTTGTTTGCCGGGAAACTACTGTCACTGATACCATCCAAACACCCAATTCGTACACGAAGACAACCATTGAAATGCTTCGCGCTGACTTTATCCAATACGTCTATTCTCGGTTGTCCGTCTTCGGTTGCTGCTATGGAAATAAGGTTCTGACGGAGCCGGTCTTGTGTATTGCCCATTAGGACACATTCATCACCTACCTTTGGCTCCACTCCACCAAACTCACTGATAGGAACGGTAATACCCTCACCATCAGAATCGGAAATTTCCACCCAATATCCACGTGATGAAATGTCTGTAAACTCAGCACAACACATCAGGTCGTGTGCTACAAAATCATTATCTTGCTCAAAAGTTATTTTGTAGTTATCACCCTCTTTTGTAACGATTTTAATCTTACCGTTGGCAGCACTGACAACAAACTGGCCGCCAATGCTTCTCGCTTTCTGTATGAGTAGCTCCATGGCAACCAATGCCTGCCGAATAGTAACCTTGTCGATCGTAAGATTGCTAAGTCCGGTCAGCGTATCTATCCATATCTGCCATCCTTCTCCGGTAAGACCATCCACGAATTTAAGGGAACGCAATAACTCACGAATAACAGCAGTAAGCCACTCTGCATTACCGTCGCTATCCACTATTCCGCCGCTTTTGCCAACATTATAGTTTCCGAAGTCTGCACCTTGCAGGAAATGTATCTTACCATATGCAGTATCTTCCCTTCTCTTGCTAACAAACTCTTTTATTGAGCGTAGTGCCGAGAAGGTATTGCTGTCACTAGCAGCAGTGCTGTCATTCACCTTTATTAGATATACTCCGCCGATGCCTCCGGTGTATGTCTGTCCCTTATAGGTGAGGGAGTCCACCTTGTCTTCAATTTCACCTATGCGGGAATAAGGCATACTCTCACCAATGGTATAGACCGGACTGTCCCAAGGAATGTCCAAATTCATTTCCCAGCCCAAGACACGTGAGATACGACCATTCTCGAAGAATGTATCATCCACGAGATTGATACGTTGACCAAATTCGAAAGTTCGTGAAATCAAATCCTCTTTAACCCATGAGCTTCTAAGGGTAGTCGGATAGGTACCGTCATCCTTTTTTACCTTATCGGCGTACTTCTGTGCCTTCTCCTTCAGCTCCTGCTCGGCTTCAGGAACATACTGGTCGGACACTAACTGAATATCGAACCCAGAAAGGACATACTCATCACCGTTTGCAGGATATATCATATCATCCGGCAAGGGACGGCCGTAGTCCTCATTCCTTACTATCTCCCAAAGCTGCTCGCCGCGAGTCTCGTCCTTTGGGGACGGATTGAATATGACACCGAACTCCATACCGTTCAGTTTTCCGGACTGGAATCTTATTTTCAGTTCTTGTTCTTCGATGATATATTCTTCCTTAAACTCCAGCCCGGTGTCCTTATAACGATAGTAGGTGACGGTCTCTTTCGTGCCGTCCTCATTCTCCACATCTTCAGTACGTGTATGCACATCGGATAAAGTACCAACCCGTCGAGGATAGACGTCATCGAATACTACGACATCTTCAATGGCTTCCTCCTGACTCATGCCTTCATATGCATCTATATAAGGAGTGTCAGCCGGAAGCATAAGCCTTTTTTGTACTACACCATTGATTACAGCCTGTTCGTCGGTCGGACGATAGCTCGTGGGGATATTCTTCGTTGAACCAAAAGCATAGATGCGGGTGGCATAAGTGCCCTGACTTTCGCTACGGATGATAGACGACGCTTCGACACCACGCTCGATTTTAACGGCATCTCCAAATTCACATCGCCCGAAGTGAATTACGTTATCTGTTATCCAACAATCACAGTTCCATTTATCCTCACCAGCCATAGAAAACAAGGCATCCAACAAATTCATGTTGTCATAGGTCATCGCTACGGCCTTATTCTCTATAGTATCGTCTATGCTGAATGTGAAGTCTGTTCCTCGGTAGGTATATCCCAATGCTTTCAGATTTCGAAGGAAAACTCCTAGTTGTACATCAAGGGCTGCAGTAAGCGACCATGACGCTTCACTTCCTGCATGTTCCGGAGTGTATTTAAATATTTTATTCTTCCACTTCCAATAATAGGCGTTCATCTGAAGCTCGTAATCATATCCTCCAGTTGAAGTGTTGTAAGTAGGCTTCTGAAGGTCAGTTATCTCATAGATTTTCGCCAGCTTTCCACCTAATGATTCATCAAGGACACCGGATAAATCTACATAATCACCAAGTTTAAACAGGACTGGCTTAGCTACCGAAAAAGGAAGAATTATATAGTCTTCCTTCATCAGAGTGAACTTTCCTTTAGCTCCCTTATTAATAGGGATGGAAAGTCTTGTTTTACCTGATATGTCTTTAATGTCTATCATATCCCCAAAGTTCATAAATAGAAAATGGAAGTCCTAAAAATTAGGGCTCCCATTTGAAACAATAAAGGGAATGTTTGTTATTCGTCCCTATCCATAGGGTTAGGCTCACAGAATTTGCTTGAAATCTTACAAAAACAACGATCCGAACTCAATCCGTAAGAAATGCTCTTCCCTAAGTAGACAAGCTTGTACACCTCATCGCCCAATGCTGGAACTTTGATGTTCACGGCTCCTTTTTCCAGCTCTGTCTGGAAAGCTTTCTTCTTGCTTCGGTAATCACCTTCCGAACTGCCTTCGATGGTAAACTGTAAAGTGATTTCACGGGAAGCCACCTTTGCATTGTCTGTGATCATACGTTTACCGTGTTCCAAACGACTTTCATTCTCTATGTAGTCTTTCATTTCGTTGAATCCGTCGATGGCATCGAGGAACCCGTCACCCATGCGAACGCCCCATGTCTCCAGTGCATCCTTTCTGTTGATAATCAAATCTGCCGTCATAGTCTTGATGTGTTTCGTTTCACTTCTGCAATGTCAGCCTGCATTTGTTTAATTGGTTTGACAATTTCGCCTGTATTCTCTCTTATTTGCTGCAACTCCAAATATGAATTTGCCAATATTGTACGTGTTTCATCTGCTATATTATAAATACCAACAGCTTGTGCTGTTAACGCACTTATGTTACCTTTTAATTCTGTAATTGCAACTGTCTGTTGTTGTTCAGCTGTCTCAATACGCAAATTCGACTCATATAAGGCCGTGAACCTGCCGTTTAATTCATCGGCTGTATCTTGAGACATTGTTTCAAATCCTTTTGAAGATGCAGATTGTTGTTCACTATCACTACTGGTATATCCTATAGCATTTGCAAGGTCGTCTCGTTCAGCCATTGCGTCCTTAACTATGTCATTATAGCTATTTCTAAGAGCTTCTATTTCATTGTCACTCAACGTTCCATCCTCCATGGCAGATGCGAAGTCGTTGTACCAGTTATTAAGCCTGGTTTTAAACATTTCACCAACTTTGTCAGACAGTGCAGCACGCATAAAGTATTCCGACATATTGTCTGCAAAGTCTTCAGCAGAAGCATCCATATCCATAAGGGTGTCTATAAAATTGTCATATAAGCTATCAAAACTTATCTTTGTCAGATTCTCATTAAGCACATCAGTAAGTTCTTCCAATTTTCCCGCATGTTCGATATATTCCTCAACAGCTTCAATAGGATTCTTGTGTCCGTCGCTGTCAAAGAGCTTCTGCCATTCTTTTGGATTATTATCACGAAGCAATGCCATTTGTTCAGGTGTAAGCTCCCAAAAATCTCCAGTATTGTGGAGGGTGATATCAAAGCCGAAATTCTTCAAAGTCTTGCTAAAAGAATCCCAACCAGACCAATTACTATCTGGGGCATGTCCATTAAACGTACCTTTACCACCTAATCCAAGAAATCCATAACCTGTGTTAGTCCAAGCCGAGGCAAGATTTTTTATTATTTCCTGCTGATTCTCACGCCATTGTTCTTCAGCGTCTTTTGCTGTTATGTAATAATCAAGTGTCTGACCTGCAGTATTACTCTCATCTCCTATTCGTTCACTTAACCGGTCTATACTTTCCTGCAAGTATTTGTTACTATCCGTCAAACGACTCACAGTTTCCATAACGTCCTTGTCATTACCACCTAACAATGAATTGAACCCTCCAAACGTTATTGTATTAAGAATATTACTCACACCATCTACAACGGACTGTAACGGTTTTGTTATTATGCCTCCACTTAGTAAATCATCAAGAATGCCATTCACAGCATTGAACATCAGGTCACTTAAATCCGCAAAGATGCTTCCTAGTCCGTCTTTCAGAAGATCGACTACTCCCAAAACAGCCGATACAATTTCTCCGGTTGCACCGCCCAGTGACGAGGCGAATTTTGACAATTCACTACCAGCCTTGCCAAGCACACCGCTCAGTCCCGATAATGACTTTCCCAGCGTCTCAGACAATTGCTGTATACCACCGAATGCGCCTGAGAGAGAGCCACTCTTTATCTGTGATATGGCGGACGATACGGAGTTGATGGCATCAACGGCTTTATTCGTCGCATCTCTCAGGTTGTTGCCGGTGGCACTGAACTCGTCTACGGCTTTCTTATAGGAGTCAGACATGTTTTTCGCTATCGTTTTGGCAGTGTCCAGGTTGGTCTTGGCTGCCGCCTTCTGTTCAGGCGTACCGTTCTTTATGGCGTTTTGATAGTCTTCTTGTGCTTTCTTGAGGTTTCCGTATGCATCTATCTCGGCATAGTAGGTGGTGATCATCCTTCTCTGTGCATCCTGTAGCTCGTTCGTCAGATCACCGATCTGCTTGAAGCTAACATCAGACAGATTGCCTGCCACATTTCCCCGCATATTGTTCACAGCCTCTACAATCTTCGACTGATCCTCTGGATCCATATTTCTGAACTCGTCAGACTTCATATACGCACGCAAAGAGTCGAGACTGTGCTCTATCTCTTCACGTAGCATCGACCCAAAATCACCAAACACCCCCGCCCAGTCAATATTCTGCTTTATTGCAGACAGATTGACGTCGGCGATGGCTTTGTCCCTTTGTTTCCCCAGTGACAGCCGCTCACCCTCTGTCTGTGCTTCCTGTATCTTCTTCGCGTACTCCTCTGCTATGGCTAGCTTTCGCTGTTGATATGTACCGTATTCCGTAAGATAGGAGTTCATGGCCTCTTTCTCTGCCTTGAGTCTGTCTTGCAGCTGCTTCTGCTCGGTGAGATCCTTCAGATTGTCGAAGGAGGACGTATCTACGGAGACAGAAGAGGAGTCGAACGCTTTCTTCTTGTATCCGGGATTATTCTTTGCCTTCATATTCTCCTTAGCCTCGAATATCTCCTTCTGTCTCTGTATCTCCTTCCGTATATACTCCTCCTTGGCCCTGTCGATGGCCTGCATCTCCTTCTTGTTGTTCAGAGCCTGCTGTGCGACGACCTTCTCACCGCCGTCGGCCATAGCATCGATACGTGCCTGCTCAACCTGATTCTCCAAATCAGCAGCCTCCTTGGCGCGCTCATCAGCTTGCTTTTTCTCTATCTCGGCGAGCTTGGTGTCTTGGACTATAGCCTGACTCACCTGTTTCGACCCTTTTGACCCTTTGGATCCTCCCGACCCATGTTTCGCTGTGGAATACATGTCTATCTTTTGCTGACTCTCTTCTATCTCCTTGACATATTTATTCCACTGTTTCGATCCTTTCTGCGACACATCTAAGGCTTCAAGATTCGCCTTGGCTTCCTTCTCCTTCTTTTCCCAATACGCCTTGTTCTTTCCGACCTTCCTTGTGTTCTGTATCCCTTCTATCTGTGCGATCTGGGCCTCTATGTCAGTCTTCTTCACATAATCCTTGATGGCCGCATCATAGACATACCCGATCTTGTCCGTAAACTTGGAGAGTATCTTTTTCCTACTCTTGAGAATGTTGTCCAGCTTCTCGTCCGTATTGTCCTTGAAACCTGACGTAAATTTGTTGATCTTGGTCTCTGTCTTTGATCTATTGTATGCATTATTCAGCCCTTTTCCCATTTTCTCATAGAAGGAAATCATCTCGTCTATGCTCAAGGCATAGCGCCCGTGATAGGATTTAAGAGCTCTCTGTTCCAGCGACTTGTACCAGTTCAAGGATTTCTCATCTGAGTTCAAATCAATTTTTTTTGACTTCACATTTCTTAGGAAGTTCACATACTCCTGGTTTTTCGAGGCCTTTTTCCCCAAGGTCATGACCGTCCTCTGCGAATCCAACTCGGCGATCTCTTTCTTCAAGGCGATTATGTTGGTCAGATGACCTTCTTCGTCTATGTATTTCTTTATGATGGACGGATATGCCATAACCAAGGATTTCAATGCAGTGTTACGTTCTTCCGTCGCTGCTTTGTCGTCCGTTGCCTTTTCTATCAGCTCGTTTATGGCTTCCTTGTGTTCTTGCTCCTTCTGATTCACCTCTTCCAATGTGTCGCTAAGACTCTCGTTTACCGCTTCTGTCTCTGTGATGCTATCATGGAAAGCCCACATGGTGGCGATGAGACCTGTAAGCACTGTTGCGACAAGCACATACGGATTAGCTTTCATAACAAAGTTTAATGCAGATTGGGCGATCGTCAGTCCTTTCGTCGCAATTGTCTGTAAGGCTTTTGCCGTAGCGTCCGCCCTTGCAGCCACAGCCCAGCTTTTGGTCAGCACAATGTTTGCGATGAGCGCTGCCTTGTACACTCCGTAAGTGGCGATAAGTCCTACCAAGACCTTTCCGACTGTCTCGTAGTTCTGGATAAGAGATGTGGTCGCTTGTATCCCGCCCATGATGATACCTTCTGACGCCTTACCAATATCGTTCAAAGCAGCGTCCCACGCATCCTCCATCATGGAGATCTGACCGTTTATGGTCTTAGACGCGTTGGATGACATATTGTAGAATTTTCCTCCTGCTGAGGTCGCATCTATAAATGCCTGCTGGACCGTTTCTGCAGATACAGCTCCTTTTGACATTTCGTCTTTAAGTGTAGCAATAGACTTTCCTGTCTTCTCAGAAATGATCTGTAGAGGATTAAATCCAGCATTAATCATCTGGTTAAGGTCTTGCCCCATCAGCTTTCCGGCAGCAGACATCTGAGAGAACGCCAAAGTAAGCGACTTGAACTTTACGCTGTCCCCCATTGAAATATCTGATAATGCCTGTAAATATCTTATTGTATCTTCTGCCTGAATGTTAAAGCCAAGCATCATTTTCTCTGCACCTACCATATCAGAGACCGTTAAGGGGGATATTTTCGCCAGTTCCTTAATTTGAGGAATAAGCCTATTAGCCATATCCTTCCCAACCATTGTCTCTATGGCAGTATCCATAGACTGAAACTCTCCACGTACACGAATAATCTCGGAGGCTAATTGCTTTAATGCAGTAACTCCACCTATTACTCCCAAAACTTTTTTCAAGGAAAGAGAAAACCCTTCGCTGGATTGAACTGTTTTTTCAGATTCCTGATTAAAGGCAGAATATTCATCCTTCAATTTCTTTACAGTCAATCTTGCCTCTGCCTGCTGCTGTGTAAGCCCGAACAAAGCGGCTTTCTCTTCCTCAAGGGCCCTCTTTGCAGCTTTGTATTCTGCAAGCCTTGCCGATGCACTGATCGGGTTCGTCTTCAAGGCTTCCTTGTATGCTTCCCCAAGACGCTTGACATCAAACTGGACATCTTTGACAACGCGCTTCTGATCTATGATCTTTTGCGTCAGGTCATTGACCGTCTGCGAGGCATTATAAATCCCATTTTTGAAATCATGCTCCATTACAGCTCCAGCCTTCGCTGCCTCGGTCACCAGCCCCATCATTTGTTGGCGAGCAGATGCCAATTGGGTTTCCAATGCCTTGGCGGCTGCAGGAGATTTGTTTACGTCCATCTTCTTCAACTGGGCTTCCAATTTCTCGCATTCTTGTCTAAGACGGATAACCTCGTCATAGTCAGAGCTGACTTTAAAGTATAGTGTAGCCATATCTATTTCTTGTTTCTTCTTCTGCGTGAAGCCATATCCTTACCGCTTACCTTATTAACTTTCGTTCCGGTAACAGTGTGAAGCTTGTCACGCTGCATTAATACTAAGTTCCTGTATGGTATCTCGTAAACTACTTCACGGTAGGACAGATGCAAATTTTCCATGAACGATGCAATCTGACCGAGAAGAGTATCATTCCCTACGACTTCGGTTTCGCTGCCAGCAGGCTTACGTTCCTCGCTAAGCTGACAGCTTTGAGAAAAACCTTTGAGTCAATCATGGAAAGTGCCTCTTCCAGGGCATCTACATTTTCCTTATATGTCCCTTTCGCCAGCTCAACGCTCAGACTGTCATTACCTACAATGAGCCATGATAGTGCCTTGCTGTAAGCCTCTGACTCACCAAGAGACAATAAAACATCCTTTAAATTTTCAGCCTCTTGTACACCTGAAAGATGAGAAATGGCTCCAGCCAACTTGTGGATCGTTGGCGGGTAGACCGTGTAGCTCTTCCCATTAACGATTATTGTCCTAAAATCACTGCCTATAATGGATTCTGATACTATTTTCGCTCCTTGATTCATAAATAAAAAGAAAATGGGTGGAAGCTAAAAGCCCCACCCGTTAAACAATTCTGAAAACTAACCTGCACCTTCTTGGACGAGAGTTATTTTTTTCTCTACAGTCTTGAAAGCATCAGACAGAGAGGTAGGTATGCTTCCCGACTGTGTGGTATAGCCTTCCTTCGATACCTCATAGGAGACGGAAGTCCCAGATTTCACCCTCTTGGTCTTAACCGTCTGCCCGTCCAGCTTAACTGTTGCATCTGAAGGTGTTGCTATTACCGCAACATCTGTTCATGCTTCCTTTACCTCTTCTGAATCGAACCAGTATTCCGGAGCAATAGCTGAGTCTTTCGGCTCCAGTTCCACGGCACTTACCGGAAGGCCGATAGCCTTGTCTGTCGTCGCTTCACGGGCACCGATGTCGGCGCGGGGAATGACGCAATACTGGTCGTCTTCGGTCTGGGCTACAATCAACTTTTCGATGTTCACCTTACCTCTCGCACGCTTCCAACCCTTGTCGGTGTTGATGACGTCGCCGCCCATAAGGTCTTTCTTCGTCGGATAGTCGTACTCTCCAATCGTAAAGTTGACGGTCACGTCACCCATCTCCTTGTCGCTGCGATAGGTCTGGTTCGTGAGCTGGTTCTTGTAGTTAGTACGGCTTGCTTCAGCTTCTTCAAGCGTCCAAGTATCCTGATGGATATTCTTTACCTCTTTCAATGTTTCACCCTGCAAAAGAGTGTACAAAGCTTGGCCGGTCAAATCGGCTGTAATAGCACTTGTTTCGCCATACCAAAGTTTCTTGATATTCACGGCTGTGATTTTCTTTGCTTCTGCCATATTATTTCACATTTAAAACTTCAAACAAAATTCTTACATTCACATAATGACACTTTAAGGATGTGTCCTCCTCTGTTCCGATTGATTCGATGGAATAATGATAGGTAGTATCGTCATAACGCCCTGTCATACCGTCAAATAGTCCTTGAGCCTGTTTTTCAAATTCATTTAGCCGAATGGTGTTGGCTTCACCTTCCTTCAGATCAGGAACGCAAAGATTTACTTCAGCGAAAGACTTCTTCCAATATGTCTCAGGTTGCTGCTTTTTAGTGTGAATGACGATCCTTTCGGACTTCATCGGTCCCGTCAGCTTCTTGCCATGAGGAACAATGTCAATGCCGAAAGACTGGCAATCACGATAGAGTATGTTCGCTATGTCGGTGGTCACTATCATTTGATTTCCTCCTTCAATCGTTTCTCCGCGAACAGAGCCGCGCCACTTAATACTTCATAACCTTTGCTTTCCACATTCGAGGCATAGTTGTAGCCCTTCGGGCTTGCCGCGTCATTCTTCAGTTCCAAACCTTCGTCAGTGACGGAGTATTTGTTTGACTTACGGAGCGTTCCGGTCCGGTTCCGATAACTGCCATTCTTTACAGCATAATCGACAGCTTCCTTCCCTACCTTATCCTCAACGGCTTTCACTTCGGCATAACCTTGTTCGAAAAAGCCATCCACGTCCGAAAAATCAAACTTTACAGCCATATCTCTGAGTAACCAAAATAATTAGTATTCTTGACCATGTAAACCTCGCCAGTTCCCCGGATATTCTCACCGTCCATACATCTGACTTCATCACCAGCCTTCAGTGAGATTCTTTTCTCGCAAACTACGTGATAATTTGGTCGATATACCTCGCCGTTCTCCGAAGTAAACTCTTTGGTGGAGTTATCGTCACACCGGCACTTGCACACGTCCTGCCAGCTTTCTCCACCGGTACCAGGAATGGGACGGCCAAACTCGTCTGTTTCCATCGGATTAAAGACCTTAACCTGTAATGTATGTGGCGCAAATATCATAGGAATCTGACTTTAGGTTTATCTGACAGCGTG
>ULQM01013764.1_pt1 | contig 51267 bp, 46 predicted proteins | sample 1954451 | NCBI WGS metagenome assembly ULQM01 (sample SAMEA4835655, study PRJEB28245) | human gut metagenome | biome: gut microbiome; material: fecal sample | place: Denmark | collected 2008 | reverse complement strand
ATACCAATATCACCAGCAGCTAATGTAACATTACCTGTTTTACCATTAACACTATTAACATTGGAAGCAGCTTGGTCACCTAATTTTTGCCAACCAGCAGCTAATAATTCTTCATCAGTAGCAGAAACTGGATCGACATAATCAGGGGCATTAACTTTTGCAGTTAACTTGCTTTTATCTTTTAAGTAGTAAACACCGGCGCTTGGTACAACGACTGTTAAGCCATCATAAGCAAATGAACCACCTGTACCAAATGTATCTTTAGCAAGTAGTGCTGCAACTGTATCACAAACACCTCTTGTATCTAATGGTTGAGCTAATTGAACATTATAATTAGCAGCGTAATCAAATAAACCGTTATATTTTGTAGCCATATTTTAAATCTCCTTAGCCTCCATTATTTTATAAATTTGACAGCACGTGCACCAATTGTGTCACCTGTCCATTCAATATATTTATACTCTTGAGCAGTATCAGCAGGTGCATTACCGTCAATAGTTTTATCTTTTGCACCACCTGTAACTGTTTTATCTCCCCAGTTAACTGTAACTGGTTTAATGCTAAATCCTGTTACATTTTTCCACTGACTTGTAGATGTATCATACTGTTGCATTGTGAATGTTGAACCAGTAAACCATGTAGCTGGTACCAAAATTGCTTGCTTATTACCAGCAACATCTTCTGATACAAACTGAGCATTTTTACCTTGACCTAATTGAATATTGCCATCACCATTGATAACCATTGAAGATTGTCTTGTTAATTTGGTAATATCACTTGTTGTAGCATAAACAGGTAATGCACCTTTAATTGTTAGTGTGTTTGATACTTTATTACCAGCAGCATTTGTTGCCACTTTATTACCTTTTGATGAATAGCTATCATATGGACCAGCAGCATAATTTACTGTAACTTTAAATGTCTGAGCAGCCCATGTTTTGGTAATAGGTTGTTGTGCTAGGTTGCAAGTTGTAGCTGTTGCTTCTGCATCTGTACCAACTGTTTTAGTACCAGTAATAGCACCTTCAAACACATAAGATGTAGCATCTCCAGCCCAAGCAGCACTTGCAGCAACTTTTTTACCTTGTTCATTATAAACAGGTGTAATTGTACCTTTATTTAGTGTTGTATTCAAACCACAAGATACTGATGAACCTACTTCATAAGAACCATTATTGGTGAACCCGTTAGCAGCTAATGAAACTGAAGGTTGATTAATTGTTGGATTTACTTCTTTATAAAGTAACGCATCAAACATATCTTTCATTGTCATTGCTGAAAATGTTGTATTTAGTGCAATACCACCAAGAGCAACTGTGCAAGGATCTTCATTTGAATAAAGATCAGCAGAAGCCGTCCAAGCTGTATCATAATACCACAATACACCATTGTCTTTTGTAATTGCAATATCACCAGCATCCGCATCAGCAGGAAGTGCTTCTTTATTTGCAACTAATGTAATCGATCCACCACCACTAGTAGCTTGCCAAGCAGAGTTAGACCAAACATATAGTTGGTTTTTTTCTCCATCAATACCAATTTGACCATCAAATGCTCCGGTGATTGCAGTTAAAGCTGATGCATTTGCAGCATAGATAACATTATCAGCAGCAATTGCTTCCCAGGCGCTTGATGTGGCATTGTAGATTTTTAATTTTTTAGTAGTTTTCTCATATACTATTCTATCTTTCGCCGCTGGTGGAAGACTTGCTGTTATAGAGTCAACTACATAAATCTTTGTAACTAATAATTCTGTAATTGCCATAATTTTAATTACAAATATTTAAACACAAAAATCCTTCGATATCTAAACAATCGAAGGAGTTTTAATTAAAATTCGATTAGCAACCTTGTAGTTCACGAATATATATGCTTAGAAACACTTGTCAACACAATACCTTCTTTATTTACAGTAACCTCAATGGTGACATTGTTTGAAGAACCCATCTGTTCTACATCAACATCAAATACCACACCACCACCATTAATTATTTCATCATCAGATATTTCTGCATGGGTTATGGTGAGTGGATCAATTTTTGAATTTGCAATAAAATTAATATTTTTCTTATATATCGTATCACCAGAAACAAATGTTAGTGAAATTTCATAATCAGCAACGATATTATTATCAACAGTTAAATAAGGATTATCTTCACTAAATTGAATAAATGTGGGGTATCCAGCAGAAACAGGTGTTGAAATGTCTGAACTGCTTATGCCTGTTTTTTCATTAACCTCATTAATTGCATCAACAATAGTTTTGCTATTTGTTGTTAACTGATCACTATAATTAACCTGTAATTTAACCCAATTAGCAATATTGGTTGTTGGTTGCTGTTTTAAAATGTAAAACCCGTTATTTTGTTCTGAATCACCAACCACAACTGTATACATACCAACATAAGAATAATCAATACCATCATTTATTGCTCTAAATGTATCTGGTGATGTTAATGCACTTAATGTATTTACTTTTTGAGCAGCATCAAGAGGGGCTGCTATATTGCGTTCAAAATTTGCTGGGAATACAAGTTGTCCGGGTTCTCTGGTCATAGGATTAAGTTAATAAAAATATTTAAACATGGTCCACTTGGATTGAGGGGTTTTGTTACTTGCAACAATTACAATAAATTAAATATAAAAGCGTAAAATTCTACTACCTATTTGTGAACCATTATATGTATACTGTATATATGGTAAATTATTTTTAGTAATGGATTTAGTATCAAATAAATCTATATTAGTATCTTTATCTCCAATAAAGAACCATTTGTTTGATTTTTGATTAAATTGTTTTACATATTTTATAATATAATTAGCAGGTATTTGTATGCTTTGTTTTTGTTTTTTTGTTTCTGCTGCTAATTCACATTCAAAATATTCATCTTTAACAAACTGATCACTAGCTTGTTCCGTATATGTAAATATATTCTCTGATGTTGCATACCAAGTAGGTGTAGAACTACTAGTATTACCAGATGTTACATAAAATCTAACATCTCTAGCACCAACTTTTGGCCCATTATATGTATATTGTGTATAGTCATAGTGTTCACCATCTATTTGTAATATAACATCTTGTGGTGTAAATAATGATTTACTATATTCAGCATTACCACCAATTATTTGCCATTCTTTAGTTATAATATTATATATATCAACATGTTGTAAAATTGCTTGTGATGGTATTTGAATTGCTTGTTTTGTTGATTTCTCACCAGCTAATTTACATTCATAATATTCATTATTAATCAATCCTGATTCAACAGGTGAAAATGTTCCATCTCCTTTAATAGTTGCATACCAAGGAGCTTTATTCAAATCAACATCTTTTTTAGTATTAGCACTAACTACACTTACATAAAATTTCATATCTCTTTCACCAACTGTAGGGCCATTGTATATATATTGTGTATAATCATAATATTCACCATCATACAATAATTTATATTTAGATGAATTAAACAATGTTGTACTGTATTCAGCATCACCACCAATTATTTTCCATTCATTTACAACTTTATCATAAATTTCAACTTTTGTTAATTTATAAAAACTTGGAATTCGTATACCTTGTTTACCATCACCATATTCAGGTTGCATTATACACTGATAATATCGACCATCTATTAATTCAGTTGTTGGTTGAGGTGTAAATGTATTAATATCAACGGTTGTTGCATACCAGGGAGCAAATTGAGCAGAATCAACAGTAAATGATTTTAGATAACCACCATATACATTTGTATTAATTAATTCTTTATTATAATCAAATACTTTATCTATATTTTCTTGTTGAACTGAATAATTATATTGTTTTTGCTCACTTGGTAATTCTTTTTGCTCAACACCGTCTATAATTCTACCAGTGTGTGGGTCGTCGAATATTTGATATGATTCTTTTTCTTCACCTACATTTGGTTCGTAACTTGGATCATATCTTTTAGCTTGTATGACCCATACATAGTGACCTGCTAACTGATTAATGTTCATGCCAACATCTTGATCAGTGCGTTCAGTCACTTTAAACATTTTACCACCTAATCCGAGTGGTCGAGTTTTACCAAACTCATACAGTGTAAATATGTCTCCAGCTTTTGGAGCTATATATTTCTGATGTACATCAGCATATGTTCCAGGTTCACCATAAACATTAAAACTGGAAAATGTTTCTGTATACGTTCTAATATGTAAATACAAGGTAATTGAATCATCGGTCACAAAACCATATTTACTTAGTGCAACTGCATTTTCTTGTAAATTTATTAATCCTAAAATTTCAACAGGGTCTGCGTAAGCTTGACTTACATGTTCACCATATAAATTATCAGCTTTCGTAACATCATATCTACATACTTGATATGCTAATCCAACACCATATAAATTAATAAGTTCTTCCCAATATCCATCAAACAGTATTTGTTCTGTGGAGAGTGTATCTACATCTGTAAATCTCAAATTCTTACAGTTTAATCTTCCTGGAAATGCTGGATTAAATTCACTCATTTAAATTCGCTTTACTATAAAATTACCAGTATTTATATCATATGAAATTTGTAAATTCATATTACCCAATTGTTTAGGGATACCTTGCTTTAATTCATTTATATCAATTTTATAACGACCTAATAAAGTATGTACTTGATTAGGAAAGAAAACTTTAGGTGTTCCATATTTTTGCACCAAATCTAATGCATATTTTATATTGTCTTTAGCTTTGACGTAATCTGGAACTAAATTTTGAGATTTTCTACTGTAATTGCGGTCAATATCAGTAAATGTGTGTTTATTTTGTCTATTAGTGTGTTGACCACTATAATCAATTACAGCTTCTACAAGTTTATAAAATTGGTGTGTAAAATCTGACATTTTACATATTTAGTTCTGATACATAACTTTCCATTAAGACATCACCATCACTATCAAATGATTCTTTGGAAATTTTGATGTTTTTCTTTGTTAATTCTGTATCAGATTTTTTTAATGATTTGCCTTGCATTGTCTTTCTTGTGGTTTCTGCAGTAGGCATTTTTGTTGAATCAACATGTACTTCCTGCTCAGTTGCTTCACCATTTTTAAAATTTGGTTTATATTCAACAGGTTCTATAATCTCTTCAAACTCATACATGAATTTTTTGGGAATTTTTGGAAGATTTGGATATGATGTTTCAACTTCTAAAATACTAGATGGTACTGTAATTGCTTGATTATTATCAGTCTTCCCTGGCATAATTTCAGGAGCGATTACAATTGAAAATTTAGTACCTTTCTGTGATAAATCATTACCACCACCGTTTGGTTGGTCACTAATAATATCAATAACACGAACATTTGTACCTTGATTGAATAAATCAATGATAGCTTGTTGTATGTCTTTGTTGAGTTTTTTAAATGATTTATCAGTTTTATATTTTTTTGTTAAAACAACAGTATCTTGTGTTAAAAACCCGCCATTTGTATAACGAGTTATATAAGATTCTGCAAATACTTTAAAGTTTTTATTGGCCATTATGAAAGTATTTAACCGGTTGCTACAGAGCACCACTTTTAAATACTTACGATAATGTCATTAAATTTAAACATTCTCAAATCACAAGCAAATTCTACGAAATACACAGATATTGTATATCGAGATTTGCACTTAGATATTGAAAAATTATACACAAACAATGATGAACTTCATAAATTAAATGAAATTACAGATATCGTAACAGATGTAAATAGCAAAGCGATTAAAAATTCAATATACAATATTTTATCTACCATGCCTGGTCAAAAAATTTTAAATCCAGAATTTGGATTAAATTTAACACAATGGTTGTTTACAAATTTATCTGAAACAAATGCTTCATTAATTAAATTCAACATTACAAGACAAATTAATAAATATGAACCAAGAGTTACTTTAATAGACGTAACGGTTACCCCGAATTATGAAGAACATCAATATAATATTGTAATTCAATTTAATAATAACGAAACATTCAATTTAAATTTAAGTGAAACTGGAATAATACCAAATTAATATGAGTTCAAAACTTTCAAATTACGATCTACCATCAGATGCATATTTAGGATTTGATGCACAATCCTTAAAAGACTTAATTATCCGCAAATTACAAGAAGGTGGACAATTCAGTGGGCATGAATATGAAGGTAGTAATTTTTCAGCTGTAATAGATGTAATAGCATACACATATCACCTGTTATTATTTTATCTTAACAAAATGGGTGCAGAAGCAACATTTACACAAACACAGCTATATGAAAACATGAATCGAATTGTAAAATTGCTTGGATATAACCCAATTGGATTTCAAACTTCATGTGTTGCATTTACTGTTGCTGCTCCAGTTAAAACAGATGAGAATAATACCGGATTTGAACTGAATACAACATACACTATTCCAAGATATGCATATATAAATGTCAACGGTATCAAATATACATTAACTAAAGATATAAATTTTGCTTTAACTGAAAATGATGAACTTGATGAAAAGGGTAATCATATTTTAGCTGAATTTAGTGATAGCAATATACTTTTCCAAGGTGATATGATTGAAGCTCAACCATATTTTGCTACCGGAGACACATTTGAAACATATACATTAGTACCAGCAAATAATAGTTTAGTTGAACAATTCACAATTGTTGACTTTTCTAATTTTGGTGTTTTTGTATATAATATTGAAGAAAATAAATGGCAAGAATGGACAGAAACATCTTCATTATATCTTGAAAATGATTCTGCATTAAAATATGAAAAGCGTTTAAATGAAGCAGGATATTATGAGTTTAAATTTGGTAACAATGTAAATGGCAAACAGTTAAATCAAGGTGATGTTGTGCAAATTTATTATCTGAAATCAGCAGGTTCAGCTGGTGAAATTGGTGTAAATCAATTAAATGATAACGTATTAAATTTATACCACACATCAACATTTGATAGTATAATAAACAATGTATTAGGTGATAGCGTTTATACATCTCAGACAGTACAACCTGTTGATGTAAAATCACTTTCATTTAAAAATACATCTGTTTCTACAAAATTTGCTGAACCAGAAACGGTTGATGATATTCGCAAAAATTTAAATAAAGTATTTCACTCACAGTCTCAATTAATAACTGCAGAAAATATACAAACATACATTGAACGAAACTTTAGTAATATTACATCATCTGTATACGTTATGAATAACAACACATATATAAATGATGTAATGAGTTACTATTATAAATTAGGTGTAGGTTCAATAAATAAAGATTCTCGAATAGCATTAAATCAATTACAATTCTCTACTAGTTGTAATTTTAACAACATATATGTATATCTAGTACCAAAGTTTACACCAGTTGATAGTAATAATATTGGTCAATATGTTGATTCTAATTTAAAACAATATCTTGTAAGCAAATTAGACAGTTTAAAACCATTAACATCAGAAATCATACCAATGGATCCAATATATATGGCTGTTGGTTTAGGTGTACAAAATGTAGGTGACACTGTATTCAATCAAACATACAGTACACAAACACCTGATGATATTATCACATCAACCAAATTAGTATTAACCAGATACAGCAATTCTCGTAATAAAATTTCATTAATCAAAACACAAGCAGCTGAAATCATTAGAAATATATTTGCAAAAGCTACTTTAGGGTATACAATTTCTACAATTGATATTGCTAATGAACTACTATCAATTGAAGGTGTTAAAGAAATACATACAGAGCGTAATGGTGTGGTTATCAATGGTATATCTTTAATGATTTGGAATCCAATATATTATAATAAAGATATATATACAACAACAAATTCAATAACATTTGACAAATTTAAATATCCATTTTTATATAATAGTTCAAAATTGGATGAATATATTGATGTAAGAATTTCAGAATAATGGAGACAACTAATCCAGTTTATTTTAATATCTATAGTTACAGAGGTGATAAATACTCTGAAACATACAATGATATTGTTGCAAAAAGCAATGAAGCTGCAATACAATCAGTACAAACCGAACGTTCAAATGTGCTTTTTGCACTACCAATTGATAAGATTATAGTAACTATAGATCAAAGCACAACAGGATTCAATACTGAACACAATATTTTTGAAACATATTCAAATACTAATGTGTTGTGGGATTTCGGTGATGGTACAAAATCTACTGAATTATCAGCTGTACACTGGTATAAATCACCAGGCACATATAGAATAAAATTATATGTTTATGATGCTGATTTTAACATATATGAATCAACATATAACGCTGTCATAACAGTATATAATTATATACCATCACAATTAGCTATTAATTATGACTTCAAATATGGATATACATATGGTGATGTAATTGATATTGTTCCAACTCTTAGTTCTGTTTCAGAATCAGATGAATATATATTAAACTATTTAGCTAATAGATTTTTTACATTTGAATTGCAGAAATTTAACTGCTGGCAATCATACAATGTCTTAAGCTCAATTGGATATGATATTCAATTATATGCTGAAAATAACAATGCTCCTGCTATTTCAAACACACAATATTATTCAAATTCATTTTCACATTTATCATGCTATAGTGCATTTATTGTAAATGATGAAATCACAAACAATGTACATTTTGATGGAGTTGGCACTGAAGTATATGTAAAATATGATAATACTGCAACATCGGTGTCATCAATATTCGTAACTTGTCTGTCGTCTGATGATAATGCAGTATTGGTAGGTACATACGACACAAAACAAGTAAACTATGTTGATGATTTACCAACTATAGATGGTCAAAAAATTTTAATAGGTGCTGTTTTTGATACCACTGGATTTAAATTACAAGAAAATGTAGATTCTACATTAAGAGAACAATGGGTTAACCATATACCATATACTTGTAGTTTTGTGAATTTATTAAGTAGTGAACAAGGATTTGATTGCTCACTGCTTAGTGGATTTGTGAATATAAATGGGTTAAGTGGTAATCAGTATAATATTTTTGATTTTAAAACTGCAAATACACCGATCACATTCACAATACAATTAACATATAATAATCAACCATATAAGATATACAAAAAATTAAATGTTTCATCAGATGGTACAATTTTAAGTGATGAAGTTAGTGGGTATATTCAAGTAAGAAGTGGTGGTGATATATTGCCTAAATCAGAATATGTTTTTACAGCAGTAGATAATACAGATATATACGGTGGTAACGTAAAAACATCAATAATATTATTCAATACATATAATAATGTAACGCTACATGTATTTTTAAAATGTATTGATTGTGATGATATAATACATTTTTATACAAATGCATTTAATGTTATAGATTCAAATGATTTTACTAAAATTTTTAAAGTTGGTGAAAACTTCGATTTAGCTCAAACTTATCAAAATATAGCATTGCAACCCATATTAAAAGATAGCACAGTATTATTCAGAGATATCATAGGTGCTATTGTTGGAGATAATAGTGATTATAACAATCTTGGTGTAAGAATATATGAAAAAATTCACAATTTCGTAAAAAATACTCAAGATATTGATACTTGCAACATATCATATTTATATGACACATATAATAAATATGATGAATATATAACTGACATTAACTATGATTGGCCTGAAGAGCTAAATAGAATCATTAATTTATTTTCAATTAAACTAGACAAATTACGTGGTAATGTAAATCAGTTTAACACTGATTTTAACAAAAGAGGGTTACAAACTACAAATAAGTATGGTGTAAATTTAGGTGAACAAATAGATATATTTTCACCAACTGCAACAGCACTTACTGATGATTTTATAGTTGCTTATGAAAAATTTGGTGAAAAATACATAAAACTAAACTGCAATATAGATTATGAATTTATTAAACCATATATAGTATTTGAAACAACCAACAATAAAACATATATTGGTGAATATAAAACATATTCATTTAGATTATCTGGTTTAGTTGATGTTATAGACGGTGAAGACAATCGTAATCGTTGGGGTTGGAATCTAGTATTACCTGAAACAACTGATTACAATATAAATGATTATTACAAATTTTATAAATATATCCCCAATAAAACAGAAAATTATATCAACAATGTAATTGACTGGGATAATGAGTACAATGTTTTTGGTGATTTAAATAACAGACACATATTTCCAAATAATATACACGAATTTAGTTTATATGATTGGAAATTATATAAACAATTATGTATATTACAAATTATATATGAAGGGTTAAATCTACTAAATAATTATGATATTGTAATTGTTGAACAACCGATATCACAAGTAATAAAACACGATGATGATATCAACATCACAAAACAGCCCACATCTAAATTAATAACAAATGATTAATATTAATCAAATACCTAATTCAATCATAAACCCTGCATCTAATACATATGCAGACATTGATGCACCATACCCATACTTAACATTTATAACATTTTTTTCAAATACAACTAATGTTGATTTATTGAACAAATACAATCAATATGTATATGAGTGGAATAGTGTAAAAACAAATAACAACACACAGGTTAATTTCACCAACACCTTAATTCAACGTTATATTGATTTATTAAATGCTATTAATTTAAATTATACAACTGTTGAAGAACAAAAATTTTTAACAAACTTAAACATTGAAAATAAACAAGATGCAGAATTATTAATACCGTTTTATGTTAATAAGATTGAATCAATAACCGAATATTTTATAGATAAAAGAGACAATATAAAATATTCTATATTGCGAAACACCACAAGTAACGCCAAACAAGGTATATCACAACAACTCAAAACCTTTATAATCGATCAAATTCAACATAATAGTGAATTTAATGACTTAGATGATTATACAATTGACACAATATCAACAAACTTGGCTGTTGATATACTGGAAAAATATGACACATTTTCATTCAATTATGATGTTGATCCAAAAACAACCAGTGATGAATATAATGTAAAAAATAGTTTATATTCTAAATACTTCACCAATAATATATTAGATTATAATAAAATTGCATTTGTTGATGAAAATTCATATCTGATACAGGCAATTAAAGAATATCCTGTGTTTATTAAGTCATTTGGATTTGAGTTTTCAACTGTTGGTAATTCTGCAGATATTGCACAATTTAAATCAAAAGACTTTAAATCATATCAAGTAACATCTGTTAATGATCTAAACGTTAATACATATCAACAAATTTCAAAAAAATATGCTGGTGCTGATATGTATTATGTTTCAGCAGGTAAATATGATAAACTGTTTGATGCAAATGCAATATATACCAATATTTTAAATAAAAAATTTACAACAATTCCAAGTATACCAGCTCAAAATTTCGTCAATGAACGATTGATTGGTGGATATTTTCTACCAAATAGACAAGGTATAGCAATTTTCAATACATATAACAAAGAATACAAAATCAATACACATAGTTCATATGTGCAATTTCCAGACCCTGAAATTTGCGGTAATATATATGGAACATCTTTAACACAAATTTCAGGATATCCAGTTACATATCAAACAAGTATAAATGATATGTTTATTGATAAATTATACACCAATATAACTGGATATGTAAATACCAATTATTATCAAACATTTAAAGGATTTTCATCAGACAACACACAAGACTATTCATTAACACACAATTTTGAAGAATTATATCAACAAGGAATAATTCAAAATTACAAAGTTGATATATATGGTAATGAATATGCATTACTTAAACAAAAACAAATTATAAAACCTGATGATGCATCTGGTATAATTGTAAATTACCAAAAAGAAGACACACCGACACCTCCATCTCCAGACACACCACCAAACTATAAAGAATGGTTATGGTGTTTTGATGGAGGTATAATACAAACATCATATAAAGAAAATGCAATTACATCAGATTATGAAAATTGGCCTCAAATATCACCAGTATCTGCATATTTATATGATATTTTACTTGAAGCGGGGCATGCTAATGGACTGCAAACATCTGGACCACTTAAAGGGTTTCCACGAAGACCATTTATATATCCAGATTATGGATATGCTAAAGCAATATTAACAACAAATAATGATTTAACATCAGCTTGCACTTTATATGATGGTGGGCATTTTGATACAAATTCATATTCAACCAGTGCATCATATTATGATCACATACCATCATACATAGAAAATAATAATACACAATATAATACCGTTACATCTGACATTATTTCAACACAAAATATCAGTGGTGGAATATATGATATCAGACACACACCTGGTCAAGTTGTATGTAGATATAACAATTCAACTGATATTTTACCATTATCCAATATATTGAATTTTATTTATATTAATGATAAACAAATTCAAGATTTGAATATTTTAAATTTCGATATAATACAAGATGTAATGATTATTGTACATGAAACGGGTATAATTTTTAACAAAATTTATATAAATACTGATGGAAAAATCACTAAATCTGCAATACCTGTGAGAATAATAAATATCAATCCAGATAATATGCTATTGTCTAGGTATTTCTACAATGAATCAAATGATACAATACTATTTACCACAATTACAAAAGAAATTGACTATAAAATAAATGATGAAAGTGTGAATATCTTATACCCAACAATTTACAGAGTAGCTGTAGATGATTTACATTGTGATATAATATATGATCCAAAAAAAGATGATAAAGAACTTCTCAAATATTCAATTGATGGCAATTTATTAAATCATATTTTATCAATTGATGAACCCATTACATTCTACAATTCATTAAATGATGCATTTAGTGTTATATACAATATACATGATTGGTTAGGGTATTCACATACAATAAATAGCACATTTATTTTACAACACAGTAAAGTTGAATTAATAACAAGTGATTTATATCTAGTAGACAACATTAATTTCTATACAAACACCAATTAAAATGAATATTGATTTACCACTAAATTTAGATACCATAACAGCTAACAAAACATCAATCACAAGAATATATTGTGATGGTGATGTTATAAACTGCAACGTCTTACCTAGTGAGCAATACGATTTAATTAAAATAAGTACTTTAATTAATGGTGAATTAATCAATAGAACAACCAAATTTGATATACCACTAAATATAGACACCAAAACAGACACAGTTTCATCAAATATGTATTCACGCACGTTTTCTATTTATATAACAAAACAAAATAAATATGGTGATGAAAGAATAACAAAACATGAATTAATATATACAGTATTTTTATATAAATCAACATTATTAAACACTATTGGTAAATATAATATTATTGATGCTCAAATGATTGACAATGATGACAATCACATATTTTTTGTTATAGAAACAGAAAACAAACACATAATATTCAACAAATTGAAGCAAATTGCAAATAGAAAAATGGTATATTTGAGAAAGAAAGCTGAAACAATACCAGTTATTGGTACAAATACACCACAAATAGAGAAAGCACATAACGGCATATATTACAATATAGCAAGTAATAATTCAAATGTTATATTCACACCAATATCAGCAAATATTTCAAATACACAGGCTATTGAAGATGGTGTAACATATGGTTCACCAGAAACACAAACCATCAATGTATTGAATGATATCATCAAACATTAAACCATTACCTGATTTTAAATACTTCTATATAAAAAGTGAATATCAAATATTACAAAGATACTGTAGAATCGTTACAGCTACACTATAATGTAGACGATAGTGTGATTGTAAATAACAATTGTTTTGATGTTGCAGAAAATGTAAAATTCAACACTTCTGATATTCTACAAAATTGTAATGATGTAAAATTGAACAATTATAATTGTTTGTGTTTGACAAACACTCAATCTCTAACAACAAATACAACTCAACCAACAACACTTCAAAATAATTTTTCATTTATCACATATTTGAAAGATATAGAAACTGGCAAATATCTTTCCTTATTACAAACAGGTAATGGAATACAATCACAAGATACTGATGTTTTAGATGATGCTGCAATTTTTCAATGTATTTGTCAGGTTGAAACATTATATATTCAAAAATATGATGATGTATCACAAAAAACATATTATGTTGATGTGTTTAATGATGAAAATAAAATAGTAAATGAAATTAAATCATATTCATATATTATTGATAATGATATAATACAATTATATGATATAAACACTAGTAACAACCATTCATATCAAATACAAAGTATACCAACAAATATTAATTATACAAATGCAACATCAAGATATAATAATATATCCGGTGGTATATTGTCATCAATTGAAAATCATAACAATAATTATATTATTGATACACAGTATTCAATATGTACAGGTGATACGTTATCATGCAACATTTTAACTCTTGATAATCAATATTCATATACAAATAATTTATTACCAGCAACTAATTGGAATACAACCAATCTACACACCGTTAAAACATTACAAACTGGTACGTGGCAAGAACATGGTAATTCACACATATATGATGTAAAAGAATTTTATATATGTGATATAAAAATAGCACCCGGATATAACACATTTACAACTCCCAAAACATTATATCCGTTTGAGGTAATTGATATAAATGATACTACGTTTGTAAAATGTGGTGCTGTCGGTGGTGTAAACCCAGCTGTTGCAGATAGAATTTATGTTGATAGATATCCACAAGTTGATGATAATAAAATTTTATTGTGTACATGGTTATCAGCAAATGATGTTGATGCAATTTGGGTTGATAGATATTATAACCCTACGCTAATAAATCAAGAAGAAGCATTAAAGTCTAATGCAGACAAAATAATTTTTGATACATTAGAAGCCAATCCAAAATTATTAACACGTGGATATTTTGATAAGCAAAGTGATTTGGCAATTAAACCTAATCAAAAACTAACATACTATCATATATCTCAACAAGATTTTCAATCATATATTGACCAATATCACCCGACACAGGTTAATGATATAAAATGCTATAATGTAGATGGAGTGCACCTATATACAACTAATAAAGCTGCACTAACCGGCAACACGTATATTACACAAAATATTTCCACATTGGTAAATAACAATTTTGCATTATCATTTAATATGAATGTGTTTGATTGGATTGATTCACAATATTATGAATTATTTACATCTCAATCAAATAATTGTGGCATTCGTATATATAAAAATATACCAATAACACCGGTTTTAATGGTATATAAAACCGACGATACTACAACTACAATACGTTCACTCAACACAGACTTTAAAATAATTGATGAATTTAGTATTGAAGGTGAAGCATTAAACATATTCAGACCAGATAATCTAGAATACATTGTAATACAGTTTAAAGACAAAGTATGTGTATATAATATATTTGGTACACAATTACACGCGTTTAATGGTGATATTTACAACTGTTACTATACAACACCTTACATATACATAATTTACAATGATAATATATCATTAATACATAGATATGATGTTTATACATTTGAGGAATTATCAACGAGTACAATTGAAAATGATGTTGAAGATGCTAATATGTGTATATATGAAAATGATACTTTGTGGTTAAACAACAATGAATACAAACCACAAAATTATGCATATGTTGATAATTATGGATTGTTTACTTTATATTTATCAGGTATGGGTAGTGAAACTGTTGCAGATGATTTACCAGATGATTTAAAATCTGACATACCTGTTAGCAGTGATGGTCGAAATGGAACAATTATGTTGAATACAGGTAGTGAAACTGTCAATACAGTGATATCAAGTGATACAAAATACTTTGCAGTTCACTCAGATGAATTCACTGATATATTCAAAAGAGTTCATTTTAACCACCATGATATTTGTGATTTTGCTATATATCAAGACACGATATATTTTGTAACACCTACACGTTTGTTTATTTCTGATTTAGATAGAACAACCACAACCAATTTTATTTTACCTATACATAGTAGTGGTACAAATTATAAAACAAATATAGTGGTTGCTTGTGAATTGGTGGATGAAAAATTTAAACCACAAGTTTATGTTTTAATTTCAAATGAATCACAAGATACTGTTGAAGTATATAAATTTGGTGATGATAATTTCACATTATTAAATACGTTAAATTTGGTAGGGTTTACATTACATCAAATGACAGGTAAAACATATATACCTAAATTTGATAATAAACTATTGATTGATTTGCAATTTAAAATTAATGATAACAAAATTGTAAAATATACATCTCCAATTAAAGATATTGCACCGGGAAAACATACACTGCTGATAAACATGGATAATACCACACATGAGTGTAAATTATTCGTAGATGATGTATTGAATACAAGTATACCACTTGATGAAACATATATTATACACTACAATATGTTACAAAATAATATAATGTTTGGAAATACTTTATTATATAATGGTGCTAATTTAGCTACATATACACATAAATCAACATATTTGCTAACTGATGCAACTGTTAATAATATTATAGTGTTTAACACACCAATTGATGAGAATACAGTAAAGATAAATACACTATTAAATGACACAACACCAACTCTAACACTTAATTTACCTTGTGGTCAAAGATGTGCAGTATCAAAAATAAATAATATTTACAAACATTCTATACCAGGGTACAAGTCTACAAACTTTGATATAATTGTTAAAAACCTTAAACTCTCTGATAAAAATCAAACAATATTATCAAAACTTATCAAACAATATATACAAAAATATACACCAGTAATAACAAATCTCGACGATATAGTATACAAAAATTATTAACAAAATATATGAAACAACAATCACTTTTTATATTAAATTCATCATTATGTAAGTCTGGATATACTGGATTTATAAATATATCAGGTGATGGTGTGTACAAATCTGACATATATCAAAATGAAAAACTAGACTTATATAATGTACCATATTCATTGGTATTAAAATCCCAATTTTTTACAGACTGGGCTAATGATTTACACTATACATTACCGTATAAATTAACAGATATTTTATTACAACCAAATGAACATGCATTAGCACATGTAGTAAATAAAACATTTGAAAAATTATATACTAATCTTGAATATATTCTTTCTAGATGCTATTTTTATACCAATACTATACCAACAGAATACACAGGTTGGTTTGGATGTGCGTTGATAATGAATGATATTATCGATGACGAAGATGATGTAACATATTATGTAACTGAATATCAATTCAATACACCTGATATGCCTTGTTATAGGCACATGCCTTGTAGATTTGCTACAATAAATGGAATTAAAACAGATGCAGATCTTGAAACTGGTATATTCAGTAACTCATTAACAGCAGTGGGTGCTACTAACGGTGATCCTGTAAGTGCATATTATAATGCTGATAATACATTATATGACGGTATATTTAAAATTATAAATGCTATTAAAAATGACGGTGATAGATTTTGTATAATGTGTACTAATAGTGCTTTGCTATTTAAAACATTTAGAACAGAAGATAATAAAGTAATTTGTGAAGATTATACACATTTTAAAATTTTGTCATCTGCTCAAAATATACCATTTGCAAATGTTGCATCAGTTGATATTAGTGATAAGAAGAAACTTTATGTTGCTGATGCAGCAACAAGTAATATCTATCAATTTGATTTAAAATATATTATTAATAATGATAGTGTTATAAAAAAACCAATTTTATTGAATATTATCGGTGGTGGTGACCAAAATAATAATTCATTATATAAAATAGGAAATATTGATTTTCTAAAATGTAGTGGTGAATATGTTTTCATATATGACAATAAAGAACATAACTTTTTAATATTTGATGAATATTTAAATTTTAACAAATATATTGCAAATATCGGATTCAAAATACATAAACCTGTTGATGTAACATATAGAACATTATTCAAAGAATATTACATACTTTGTGAAGATGGGTATATGATTGTTACTGATGATAATATGAATGTTATCAGAACATATCAATTAGATGATATTAACAATTGCACTGGTATAGCTGCATCAATTTGTGATTCAAACGTGTATTATATTACAACAGATACACAAATGATGCAGAAATTATTCAATAACAATAAAACAGTTGGATATTTTGAATTGAAGAAATTAAAAATTGTAAATGATAATAATTTATGGTGGAGTAGTACCGATACGCATTGGATTGATACACGTAATTTATGGGGTGGAGATTATAACTTTTCTTATGTTGACAGTTTTTATATCAAATCGATTAATGTGCAATCATATAGAGATGATAATGGACCTCAAGATGATATTTGGTTATTTGCAAATGACGGTCGTATTGTTATGCTCAAAAATGACATAAGACAAGTTGAACTAATATCAAATATGTCAGAATTAAAATTCAACAAACAAGATTTAGTTATTAGTGAACAAAGTTACGTACAAGCATTTACATACAATACATTGATTAGAAAATTTATTGATTTACTATCACATATAATAACTTATGTGGATTATGTACCAAATTTTGCATATAATTCATCTGGCAATCTGGTATATACCAATAAAACATATATTGTAAACAAACCTGATATTAACTCATTATTAAAAGATTTAAAAATATACAATAATGATTTACTTTCAACTGATATTGTAAATCGTGTGTTAACTGGGTTGTTTACAATTGAACAACAAATGCTTGATATGATTACTCCAAAAGTAACAAACACGAAATATCAATTATTCAACGACTATATAATTAACATTTAAAACTATGGAAACAAATATTTGTAAACTAAAATTTCGTAGAGGCATCGAAGCAGATAGAACAACAATTACACCTGAAGAAGGTGAACCTATTTTTACCACAGATACACATAGATTTTGTATTGGTGATGGTGAGACACTTGGAGGTATAACATTTCCAAAAGTGTATGTTGGTGATGATTCAAATGCAGTGTCGGGTGACTTAGCATATAAAGATGAAAATTTATGGCTGTATACTTCAAATACTAGTTCAGTAGCTGTCGGTGGAACACAATCAATTAAAGTGGGTGATGGTGTTGAGATAGACAATAACAAACTCACAGTAAAACCTGCATCAGGTATTAGTGTTGATGCAAGTGGTGTGTCGGTTAATGTTGGATATATTAAAGATTCAGTAGGTATAACTGAAATTGATAATCGTATAAACACTCTGAGTGCAAATGCAATTGTATCGCCTCTTGCACCATTATATAATACATCCACTATATATGCATATACAGCTAATGCTAAAGTACCATTAAAAATAGATGATACAGGATTAACACCTGTAACTTCAGTAGTAACTTCAGTAAGTGGTGCTGAGGTTAATGTTGATGTTTATATGTTTGCATCAAGTGCCATTGATATTGCTAAAAATGTACCTGATGTCACATATGTTGGTATTAATGATGGTTGTGTATTAAATTTTGACAATACAATTAAGTTTGATTATTCACCAACAACATATATACAAGGATACAGTACAAGTGTTGATGATGAATATAATATCACGACATACACATTATCAACAGTTAAGGTAGAAGTTCCAGTATTTAGTGTAGCTGGAACTAAACCAGATATTGCAGACGGTAGTATCACTGAAGTTAAGTTGTCACAAGAGGTGCAAAATAAATTAAATGCTGAACCAGATATTGCAGACGGTAGTATTACAAATGTTAAGTTGGAAGATAGCACAATTACTGGTGATAAATTAGCTGATGGAATTATTACTACGGAAAAATTAGCTAATGATAGTGTCACCACGGAAAAGATAGTGGCTGGCAGTATAACTTCATCTGAACTAGCAGATAAGTGTGTTACTACAGATAAATTGGATGATGATATTTTAAGCAAGTTAACAACTGGAACAGTAGGATTCCCTGATTATGCTAATTCTACGAATGTTGATATATATGAAGGTTCATCATATACAGTTCCGTATGATGGGTGGATTCAACTTTATATATATAGTGATAGTTACTTCAGATTCCGAATAAATGGGTCAGAGGTTGTTGGAAGTAGGGTAGATCCTCAATCTTATATTATTCCAGTCAAGTTAGGTGCAGTACTTAGTTGGTCAGGTAGTAATACTACAGGTAATACTAATTATCGTAAATTTGAATTTATTTTGTATAAGATGTTATAATTATGATTATATCTGAACTTTATGATAAGATGAAGGGTTATCCTTCTGATGTAGCTGGTGATGGAGGTCTTGCCTTGTTCTATAGCAATAAGTATAAAGATACCTATGCTATTGGTTTAGAGAAGATAGTTCCTACTATAGTTGATGCTAAGTGTGGAACTACCCTCGATAGTCATCGTTGGAACTTCTAGTATCGTGAGTATAGTAATGGTTGGATAGAACAAGGTGATGTGTAAGTACACAATAATATACCACCATATTTAGTAGTATATATGTGACAACGCACAGCATAGGTATTAATTCAAACTTTATGAAAAAGCTGAATCAATTGATTCAGCTTTTTCAATGTGTTAATATAAAACGTAAATTATTCTTCAATATCAACAATACCACACGCTGCCGTTAACAGTAACCCAGCAACACTAACTGCACTTTTAATAGCTGTCTTTGTAACTTTAGCAGGGTCAATAATACCTTCCTCAAACATATCACAAACGTTATCAGTATTTACGTTATATCCAGCATTATTGATTTTAGAATCAACTATTTTATTAATAATAACATCTCCATTTAAACCAGCATTTTCACATATTTGCTTCAATGGAGCTGACAAAGCATTAATTACTATTTGAACACCTTCAAAAAAGTCAACAATTCCAGTATCAGGTATAATAAACATATCTTCTTGTTGAAGTTGTGATAATAATGCACCACCACCAATTACAATACCATCTTCAATAGCAGCTTTAGTAGCACACAATGCATCATCAACTCTATCTTTTTTCTCTCTAATTTCAGTTTCAGTTACACCACCAATGCGAATAATACCAACACCACCGGTTAATTTAGCAAGACGTTCTTTAAGATTATTACGTTCTAAATCTGTTGGAGCAACTTCAATTGCTTTGCGAATTTGAGCAATATGTTGTTGAGTTTTTTCAGTTTTAGCACCACCACCTTCAACAATTGTAAAATTATCTCTCGTAATAATTACCTGTTTTGCTGTACCTAAATTTTGTAGACCGCAAGTAGCAAGAGTAATATTATTTTCCATACAAATACATGTAGCACCTGTATGAACTGCAATGTCATTAAGATTTTCTTTTTGTTTCAACCCGTAACCTGGTGATTTCACAACACATACATTAATTAACTTCCTTGCATTATTAATAACTAGTGTTGTTAATGCTTCACCTTCAACATCTTCTGCAATAATAAGAAGTGGCCTGTTTTGTTGTTTTACCATTTGTAAAAGATTAAAAATCTCTTCCAAATTTGTGATTTTCTTTTCATGAATAAGAATGTATGGGTTATCTAACACACATCTCAATTTATTCGGCTCATTAATAAAATATTGAGAAACATACCCTCTATTATATTGAATACCTTCTACTAATGTAAAATATGAATCAAATGTTGGTGAATCTTCAACAGTAATATTTCCATCTTTACCTGTTTTAATAATAGCTTCACTAATTAATTTACCAAGATCATTATCATTATTAGCTGATATAGTAGCAATATGTTCTAATTCTTCATCTGTTGTAATTTGTTTTGATTTTGTGGTAATTTGTTTAATAATTTCATCTGATATGTAATCCATACCACGTTTTAAAAGAATAGGATTCATACCACTTGCTACTTTTTTAATACCTTCCAAATAAATAGCTTCAGCTAGAACTGTTGCTGTTGTGGTACCATCACCAGCAGCAACTGCTGTTTTATTTGCAGCTTTTTTAACAATTTGAATACCAAGATTTTCAAACTTATCAGCAACACTAACATTATTAGCAACTGTTACACCATCTTTTGTAATAATAGGATTTTCACCATGTTCAATTAAAACATTTCTACCTTTTGGACCTAATGTAGTTTTAACTGCTGCAGCTAATGTTTTAACACCTTGTGTTAGTTTACTACTAAGTTCATTATTAAATTTTAATTCTTTTGACATCAATAAATAATTTTAGAACTTAACTGGTTGATTTCAATAGCTAAATAATTAAAATTAGTACATTATGAAAAAAGTTATAACTTATATTACAGCATTAATTGCTGGTGTGTTGATAGTTGGATGTGTAGCTTGCAGAGAATGGGCTTCAAATATTGACTGGAATAGTGTAAATACTATTGTAATTCCAGTTGTACAAACCACAGCTCAAAATGCTGTTTATCTTGCTTGTGAGAAAAATCCAGATTTAAAACCTATTTTCAATACAGTAGGTAATAGTATTTTACTTGCAATTGCAGATAGCAAATTCGATGCAACTCAGATTAAAGCATATATTAAAGAATCACTTGGTAAAGATGCAGAAAAGTATTACCCAATTGTTGCATCAAATTTGGATATGATATTCACAGGATATATGACATTCTATAATACAAATTGGAATATCAAAGATACTGATACTGCTGGTGATAAAGCATCAACTGAAGCAGTGTTTTCAAAATATCTATCTGCTGTAGCAACTGGTATTATGAATGGTACTAAGATGACAGCTGAAACTGCTAAACTTGCTAGTGCTGGTACTGCTAAGTTCAGTGATGTTTGTGCAATGCAGGTGATCAAATAGTATATTACACATATTATAACCAATTACAACACTGAGGTTTTCACTTCAGTGTTTGTTTTTAAATATTTTTACAAAAAAATTAAGCAAGAAAGCTAGAAAAGCTTTAGCTTCCTAGATGAATTGCTAACTAATTAAATAATTTTAATCTACGGCAGGAACTGTCGGATGTTAAGCCTTTGGAGAGAAAAGCTCTGACTAAAAGAAATCGTAAGAAATCTTCTAGTGAAACTATTCTCGATGAATTAGGAAAAAAGACGACTCATTCTGAGTCTGAAGCAAGAGTTGCTTTAGCAACCTCGTAGTTCACAATATTTTGAGATGAGCGATAGACCAACATATTATTTTTCCGATTATACTAAAGGTGACGGGAGTGGCATTAAGAGTTTTAGTAATGCATTACCAATTAGTGCATTAGGCGTTAGCAGTTATACAACTAAATCTGGCGAAATTATAAATTTAAGTGAAGGGTTTGAAGGTAGATTTGAAGCCGGTAAAAGTTTGTCATTATCTCAAAACGCATCAATATTATCATTCACAAACGTTACACTTATAGGTGGATGTAGAAATGACGGTGAAATTGAAAATGGTATATATACTGCACCTTATACATATGCTACTGTAATTGGTGCTAATAAATGGTGGAGTTTAACTGGTTTTACAGATAAAAATACACCACCTACATATGAAGAATATGAAGAAGCTGACCCTAAAGAAAAACGTAAAATTATTTTTAATGGCAATTGTAATGTTTCAAATATACAATTTACCAACCAGTGTGGAATAGCTCCAAATGAACCAGTTATAGATGTTAATGGTGAAAATAATGTTTTTACATTGGTAAAATTTCAATCACTAATAAGTGACAAATATGCAATAGATTTTGCTGGTTCAACAAAAACACAATTATTATCATGTACAATTAGTTATAATTATTGTGACTCATACCCGTATTGGGATGGTAAACAATGGATGTCCAATGGTCAGTATAGAGGTATAATGAGTGCTGGTATGAATGTACTTACCAGTAATCTACAACCGTATGAATATTGTATAGGTAATTCATATAATAGAGGCATAGGTGTTAATAAAAATGATACTAGACCTCTTACAGGTGATGAAGATGATCCGTATAATTTTATAGATAATTGGTATAAGGATGATGGTGATATTTTAAGATTTGAGAATTTTGGTATAGATGTATGGCATCAAAATAAAGAAAGACATCACGTTTTCTTAGGTTCATACAGTGGTATAAAATATAGAAACAATCAATATGATAAATTTCCTATTTCTAAATGTGTTGATTCATTTTTTCAAGAATGGACAGAAGTCTCACGTATTAATTACTCTACATTTAATACATATTTTAGAATAATCGGTTGGGGTAATCATTTTACTGATGATACATACACAACAACTGACACAGATATTTTTAGCGGTGGTTTTGAAACTGATCCAAATGATCCTGCAAAAATTACCAAATATTTGGGTGAAAAGGGTAAATTCAATACAACTACATACACAATAACAAAAACTATATCTAGCGTATTACAGAAAGTAAATAAACCACTCAATAGACATAGCTATTTGCTATATAATAATGCTAGACCATATGTCGATATCTATAAATTAGATAATAACAAAATTAATGATTTTAGAAATAATAGTAAAAATAGAAATAAATTTATAGGTAAGTTTACTATTAATAATACAGATGTATATTATACCTACAATGTTTTCGGAACGAATGAAAGAAATTGGAGTTATGATAATATAAAAGATTATTTAGACAAAGATCCAGATAATTACAAAGATATAGACCCGTTTTATGACTCTGTAAAATATAAAACAAAATACGAGTGTGGGATATTATATGAAAACATGATAAATTTTGTTAAAAATCATCCAGAATGTATTATAGGTGGTGTAATTTGTAACGTTGATGCATTTAATCGCACCAATACAAGTGGTAGATATTTTAAATTAGAGGATATAAAAGATAGTGATGGTGTACGCTATAATTACGATAAAAATGGTAATTTAAACATAGATATAGCACCAAGAGCACTGATGATACATGGTGGATTGTATGATGATAAAAACTGGACGCTTGAAAACGGCTACACAACACCATTTAAGTCACCACAATGGGATTATTATACATGGAATGGTGTACGTGGCACTCCATTTTATTCAGTTGGATTGATTGCTCCTGTAAATACCAGTTTAATTCAATACGAATATAATCAATATTATTCATATATTATGCAAAATAGTGGTAATTCTGGATATATCACAAATAATATTACAGTACCAGATAGATTAATATATGATGGTGAATTTAGTGTTGGAAATGTAAAATGTAATAAAAATTCAACACACGAATATTCTGTATTAACATTGGGTAGAGGGCAATTAGCTAATAGCAGTGCTCCTGTATATAGAGGAGCAAAAAATGCATTTATATTTGATAATAATCAACTTATAAATGCAGATAACACTGATACAAATTATAAAGCACCAACCAATTTTTGGCCAGCAATAATTACCACCAGCACATACAAAAAATACCATATAGTGCCTATATATGGTTCCGATAGCAACAAAACAATGGCAGCTTTAAGTACAAGTTCTCGATACTACTGTGACGCAGTTGAAGGATGGTTTGGATATAATCCTATTGAATATGGATGGATGTTTATTATAAACAACCCACAAATAAATGATGTGACATTTGGTGAAATATCATCATTCAATCTTATTGATTCTGTATATGTACCATCAACAGCAAAAGACATGATTACAATGTTTGAATGCATGACATTGGATAAAAATGGTAAACCTATTTATAACACAATACATAATTCTGTTTTTATTAAAGATATAAAACCAAGCAATTCTAAATCATTTAGATTAAGAATGTCAAATTTAGATATATCCAAATACAATATGATAACTCTTAAAAATACATCATATTTAACTAATATGGTAGTAGCAGTTGTCAGTGGTATTAATGTTACAGATCTAACATCAAGTAAAATAGGATTCACATACCCAACATATGCTCACAATGCTAATGCTTATGAAAGATTTATAATACACCCATATTTGCAAAAAATTGATGTAGATGTTTACGATGAATCAATAAAAACATTTACACCGGCAACTCGCATAGGTATATGGGGTACCACAATTGATACATTTGTTAGAAACATTACTAGTATTATTAATGATAATAATAAAAATAACTGCACGATATCATTTGATTTAACTTGTGAAACAGAAAATGGAAAAGCTGATTTCGAAACAAATCTAGTATCAGCTTTATCTTGCTATGAGTGCAGTATAAATGGTAATTTGATTACATCCTAAACTTAGCAACAATATTATCAATGTCTTTATAATAACAAGGTGGAATATGCTTAGCAGCTAATTCAAAACTTTTAATTATCAATTCACGCTCGTAATCTGATAATTCAACTAAGTTTTTATTCACCTGTTCACAACTAACAGGTTGTTCTGTTAGTTGTGCTTTTTCTGTTTTTTTCTTTCTAGCCATGTTTTACATTATGCTGTTTAATACAATATCATGAATTTCACTTTGTGAAAATGTAGCTTGTAACCCATTTTCAACATTTTTAGTAATTACTGCAATTGCATCATGAGCATGTAATGATTCACAATGAACACAAATTACTTTAAAATCAAGAATTCGTTCATCTTTAATCAATTGTTCATATACAAGTCTTACTGCATCTTCTACAAATTTAAGATATGCTCCATTTAGCTCTGCAAATGCTTGTTCGGTTTCACGCTTTACTAGCACCTGTACTTCTGTTTTAAGAGCTTCTCTACATTTTTCAACCAATTCTTCAATCCAAATTTGTTTATCATCAAATTGAACAGTTACTCTAGCAATACTTCTTTGAGAATGTGGTGTTGCTAAAATATTTCTGTTTTCCATTGCATGTAACGATAATTCAGTTGAACATGGACAAGTTGATGAATATACAAAATCTAGATGAATGAATCGTTTAATAACATCATTTTTATCAAGATTTACTTCTAGTGTTGTTTTATAGAATTGATATCCTTTAAGTTTACTCCTTAAACTTTGAACCAACATAGGATATGAAAAACTCATAAAAATGTGTGCATCAAACGAACCAAGTTTTTCTTTATATGCATGCAAAATTTCTTCTAATGTATCTAAAGTAACAGTTTTATTACTATACTCATAGAAGTTTCTCATAATACGACTCATATTAATGCCTTTTTTATTAGCTTCTAATGAGACTGTACCTGTAATTGATGCTTCAACAACAACCTCTTTACCATCTTTAGTTGGAATTGTTAAAGGTAATTTAAAATTATGGATACCAACATGTTCAATTGATACATTTGCACCTTTAATCAAAGATGAAGGCCCATTTTGTAAATCAGGAAGAGTCTCAATATATTCTTCCGTCACTTCAAAATCTTGATATTCTCTTTTAAGATTCATATTTTTTCAAATATATTTATACATTTTAACTTACTAGTTCACCATAACCCAAACTTTTAAATACTTACAATAATGCAAATTCACACAAAAGTTTTTGATAAACAACTCCACTTCAAATATATGAATAATAAAGTATACAAACATCTATTAACATATATTGAATGTAAAGATAATATTGGATTATGCAATTATATTGATAAATTAACTGATAAAAATTACAATGTTTATCAAAAACTTATTTTAATGTTGCATTTATATAAAACATGTATAGATGATAAAATAACATACACCAAAAAAGACAACAAATATATGTTTTATTTGGATGATATTATTAATTCATTGCCAACTATTATAGAAGAATCATGGGTAGAAATTGATGACAATGTAAGTATTTTAGTCAGTCTACCAACCACATTTTACATGAAGACTGCAAATAATAACTCTTTTAATATCACAGCTGGTGAAATGAATGAATATTTCGTAGATAACTGTATTAAATCAATAAAAATTGGCGACTCAGTGCATAATCTATCTCCAAGTGATATAAATCAATTACCATCAAACATATTCAATAACATCATTCAATATATACGTTCCCTAGATATATCATTACAGCGAATAAATGTATTTGGTGATCTTAAAATTAAGCTTTCAGTATTCAGCCTTTTAAACATTATAATACTTATGTTTAAAACAGATATGCACAATTTATGTGAATTTGAATATGTGTTAAGAAAACATGCTAAACTGTCAAACTACGATGATATATCAATGAAGACAGCGCATGAATTTGCTGACATCTATTCACATGAATTACAAGCTCAAAAAGATGCTATAGATGATGCTAAACGACAAACAACCAATATAGTATAAAATCATGTTACCAATTTTTGCAATTGCACGCACTGTCAAAACTAGTGCAAATATTTATACAGCAGTTAATTCTAAAAAAGAAAAACAAACACTTAAAGACCGATTACTGTTTAGAAAAAATAAAATAATAAACATCAATAATGTAGATGGAAATGCTCAACTTAAATTATTAGAACATATTGAACAATTTGTGAAACATAAAATTCTTGTAGATTTAAAAAATCAAGCTTCATTTACATTTACAAGAACCATAGCTATTGCTAAATGGATATTGATTATTGGAGCAATTGGGATGGTAGCATATCAATTACGTGGATTTATTAAAGCTTTTATTGATTTTGCAAATTATATAAACACACATTTTAAACCAATAGAGCAGATTCACAAACTCATTAAAGCATGGCACAATAGTCATGGTAATATATTCATATTTTTTACAAAGTGTAAATATCATATATATAACTTAAAAGATATATTTATTAAAAAACTTGAAGAAGGTTGGAATAATATGGTGAATATGTTACTGAGTATATGTGATAAGTTGTGTGATTTTGTTACTAATATATTTACCAATATTAAAACTAATTTGATAGATTTGTTTGGTGCATCTGACGACACATCACCAATATTTGATGAAAACCAAATAACACTTGAAGGTGAAATTCGTGACCCATATGATTATACAAAAACATATATGCTAAATGATCCATATTTACATGATGGTCAAAAATTACCACCACCAACTGAAGACAACACCGACAATAGTGAGTTACAAACTGATGGTGAGGACCCAAAACCAAATGAAGAAGACAATAATTGGACAGTATCTAAACTAGTTAATTCAGTAACAAAAATTACTGATGCATTAAAACCAGCAGGAGAAGAAGTAGTAAACACAATCAAAGGTATTTTTGATAGTGGTGATAAAGCAAAAACAGAAAGTAACAATAAAATAAAAACAGAACAACAGAAAAAAACATATGAGTCTGAAACAAGAGAAACTGTAAACCCACAAAAACCAACTTTTGACAAAACTAATTCTGAGAAATTCGATTTCAAATTACTTGCTATGGTAGATTTATATAATCATAAATTTAACAACACTATAGATTTAAAACGAAAAATAAATAGTGTATTTTTAAATGATGCTATTATTTTGACTGAACTTAAATATGTTTTGACAAAACTTAAATCAGGAGATTCACCATTGTATAAATATCAAGAATTAACTGAAATTAATCAGTTGAATTCAGAATACCAACAAGTATAATCAATTTTGACATGTCAGACATTAAGAATATATTAACCCAAATAAAATCTTTAGCTGGTACAGTTGATGTATTTATTCCATCATTAAACCAGACTGTTAAAGTACAACAATTATCAGTAAAACAGTGTAAAGATTTAATTAATATGCCTCAAAACATATTACATGCACAATATGCATTTTTTCGAAAATTTTACAATATTTTAAAAGAAAATGCATCTGAATATGCTGATCAATTTAATATTGTTGATAGAGTTCCGTTGTGTATAACATTACGTTCCAAATCACTTGATAAATATCAAGATATTAAATTATCATCAGATATCATACCATTAATACCAACAGTAAAATATGATTTAGTTGCACCAACAGTTACAACAGAAAATTATATTTTCGAAACAAAAATTCCAACATTAAAATCAGAAGATATTTTCAATAAATTTGTAATGACAAATTATAAATTATCAACTGACGTCAGTATTGAAGAAATGCAACAATTATCACAAGAAGTGTTCGGTGAATTAGCAGTTATTGAAATTTGCAAATATATTTCACGTATTACAATTCGTAAAGAAGATATTGATATTGATATGGAATCATTATCACCAATGCAAAGAAAAGAGATTGTTGAAAATATTCAATTAGATGAACTAAGAGATGTGATTGATTTTAACAATAAAGTGCATACTGTTGAAGCTATGTATACTAACTATACAATAGACGGTAAAGAGCAACCAGTTCAACTTGAAATTGGACCAGATTTCTTTATTTTCATTTAAGAAAAACAATTTAAATAATTACAATGCCTGATGATATAAACAGTGACATTGTAAGTAATTCACAATCACCTGAGAATAGTGACATTTTAAATACACAATTCTCAGGTTCCTCATCCGATAATACTGAAAATAATGGTAAAATATCAGCTCAAATTACCAATATAGCTTCATCATTATTAACGTCGACTAAACAGTTAAATCAAGTAAAAACTGACGTTAAAACACTATCTACAAACGTTAATAATATCGAAAAAGATATAACAACTGTTAAGACTCAGCTAAAAACCGTTACAAATCAAACAGAAAAGAACAGCAATCTTAATGAAATAGTTAGAGCTATTAAAAAATTTAATAGTAACTCGCAGAAAATACTCAAATCTGACGAACAAGTTGATATTAAAACAACTAAAACAAAAACTTCAAAAAAAGAATCTGATGTTGAACTTGTTGAAAAAATTAAAATTGTGTTAGCTGCAGTATTGCCGAAAGCATTAAAAGCATCTAAAAAAGATGAATATAAATCAAATAGCAAAATTGATGAAAATGTTCAACCGGTAACAGTTAAGTCATTTAGTGCATTAGCTAACCAACAATTAGTAAATAATATCAAACAAGCATTACAAATTAAAAAGCAACAAGATTCTATGGTATCTAAAAGCAATTTAATTAAGATAGCAATACTGGCGTTTGTCGGCATTATTATATATTTACTGGTTAAATTAAAAGATATTAAAGATGCTATTACAGAACAAATACAAAATATAAAAGATGGATTTACTTCAATTGTTGAGACTATAACGAACTGGTTTGCAGATATGAAAAATAGTTTCATGGATTCAATATACAATCCAATAGTATCCAAAATTAATGAATTTACAGCTTTAGTTATTGATATTTACACTGAATGGAAGACTAAATTAGAAGAAATGATGCCAACTAATTTACAAGAATTTATTTCTTCAGTGAAAACAGCAATCATATCAGTTAAGAACTTTTTCACTACAGACTTATTTAAATTAGCACAAAATTTATTACCAGCTCTCAAACAATTTATCAACACGTTTCTTGGTTTTGATTTTTTCAAGAAAGAAGAAACATTACCAGTAGATGAAGAACCCGAAGAAACATTAAAAGATGAAGAAGATACTATAAGTGGTGGTAATCTTGGTAGTATGTCAAATCAAATTAATAGTAAAAAAGATACACCAGGTAAAGCACAACTTCTAAATGAAACCAATAATATAGATAACAATAATGCTACAAAGATAGAGAATGATAATATTGTAAATGTTGCTGGTTCCAAACTTGCCCAACAACTATCAAACACACTCATCTTGCAAAATGGTGAGATGATTAGACTAAATAAACAAGATGATATTTACATTGCGAATAAACCAGATGGTGTAATAGCAAATATCTTCAGAGAAATTAATGCAAATTATTCCAAAACATATACAAAATTAACTAATCATTTTGATAGTATATTAGATAACATACAAGAACAAGACAAACAGCTTGCATCAATATGCATTAATATTGATAATTTAAAATCAAATACACAAAGTGAGCAATTTAAAGTAGCATTAATTCAGTTACAACAACAAATATCAGCGTTACAAACTGCATCAACACAACCGACTGTATATTCTGGTGTCGATATTGTAAGAAGGCAAGTTAGACGGTGTTTTAATATGTAATGGATTTATTTTTTAGCACAGGTGTTTTCAAAGGATTTAATGGAATTGTCAAATCAACAGGTCCATGGATTACTGTTTCTAAAACAGTTGATTTAACCAAAGCGTTTTATGGAACTAAACCGAAAGCTGTAAACACTGCATTCAACTTTCTAAAGTGGATGTTAAGAATAAATTCAATAAAAAATTTAATTAAAAAATTATCTAAAACACTATTTAAATTTGGTATAGGATTTACGAAAAAAATAGCTAAAATAAGTGCAAAAATAGCTACGTTTATTGGTAAGAAAACTGTCCGAGGTATTATATCTGTTAGTAAATTTATTGGAAAAAATACATTAAAATTAGCTAAAGGTGCATTTGAAAAAATAAAAAATATTTTAAAACGTATAATCACTCCATTTAAACGATTTGGTAAAGTAATCAAAAACAAAGTTATAAAATGGTTTAGACGTATTAAAAATACGTTTAAAATGGTAATTAGAAAGATATCAAAACCCATTAAAAAACTATTAACTCCTGTGTTAGCTGCTATAAAATCCGTTAAAAAATTGTATGGTAACGTTAAGAATTTTATAGTAACTAAAACGGGTGCAATGTGGAATAAAGGTAAAACAGCATTTACCAAAGTTAAAAATAGCGTTAAAGGGTTTAAGAAAAATGCTGTGATGCTAATGAGTAAAAAGAAAAATGAAATTGTTGGTAAAGCAACAGGGTTTGGTAGAAATGTTGAAGCATTTAAATTAAAAACTAAAAGGAAAGCAATACAGAGAGGTAAAGCAGCAGCTAAATGGGTAAAAAATACTAAAATGTATAAAGGTGCTGCAAAAACCGCAAAATTTGCTGCAAAATTGGTTGGATGGGTAGCAGCTGGCATAAAATGGTTTTTTAGAATTTTCAAACAAATATTCAAAGTAATATTTACAAATATACTAAAACCGATAGCATCACTTATAGGTACCACATTAGCAGCTCCAACAATTGGATTAAGCTTTCTTATACCAATAATATGTGGTATAATATTTGAATTCTGGATGATTAAAGATGAATTTTTTGAAGCTGGTTGGTTTAAACGTTTAAAAATGTTTGGTGAATTTCTCTTAGATGTACTAACTTGGTGTGTACCTGGGGGTATTGCAGCATGGGGCATATTAGCAATTCAATTAGCACCGCTAATAGCTGAATTTGGTCCTATGATGTGGGGTGCTATACGTGGTCAATGGGATGAATATCAAGAATGGAAAGCTCAAGGTTTGGATGAGTATGGTTCACCTGGTAATGACGTAGTATTCAACGTTGAAACATCAACTAAACTTGAGAATATTAAAAATTTAGAAAAATCAACATTTACAAGACGATTTTTATATGCTAAAAATAAAACAGACCAATATAATAAAAATATCATAGATATAATCGATTGTATACGAACCAATCAACAAAAACGCACAATACTATTACAGAACTGCAACAGTGTATTTGCTGCTTATCCCACGTTTTAAATATTTCTAAATAATGGCAATTGGTGATATAATAAGCAATTTACTTGATAAAAAAGAAACTAAAACTGCAAGTTTCTTATGGAATTTATTACCTACTAAAGCAGGTTCCAAAAATATCCAGTCCGCAGCTCAAAATTTAAGAAAGATAAGTAGTATTGAAAGTTCAAGAGTCGAACGTATAGAAAATTTATATAGAACATTAGCAGATGCTGGTAAAGACTTTTCATATATAAATAAAGCTATTGCAAAAGAATTTGAAACTCCAGATAAACCTGAATCAAGTTTATATGTTATGACACCTATCAATGGTGGAACGACACTGATTGACGTTGTAAATGATTATGAATGGACCACAACACCAAAATCCGGTAGAGGCACAGCTCCATATATTATCATGCGTGAAATGCAACCAAAAACCGGTGCAGAATTACAACGAGCTATATATGCTGTTGATTCATTAACAGACAGTGTAAAAGATGTTGGTAGTAAAGCTGAAGATTTGATTAACAGCACAGCAACTAAGTTTAATGCACCTGCATCACTTAAATCAGCAATTAGTACTACTGCTGAAAAATTTTATGATGTTATTGAATATATTAATGATGCTAAAAGTAAGGTTAAAAGCGGAGTTGGTCTTGAATCAAGTATGCAGCTATCAAAACAAGGGCATTTAGCTTCATATGATAATTTATATAACTGTGATTACACTGGTTGGAATTTTAAATTGCCATATTTTGAAAATACTCCATTAGCAACACCACAGAATACGTTTGCTAGTGGTTCACATAAAACAGGAGCTGGTTATTTAGCAGATGGAGCAGAATTTCTAAACAATATAGTTGGAGGTATTCAAAGCACACTTGCTCAATTAACTAGTAATGAAGAACGTTCAACTGAAACACCTAAATCATATTCAATGGCTACAGATGGTGCCCAATTTTCATTTAAATTTCCATTATTAAACACTGGAGATGAATACCAAGCTGCAACTAATTATCAATTAGTACAGTTATTAAAATATCAAAGTAGACCATATAGATCAACTAGAAATTTAATAGTTCCTATAAACATATACGAAGTTTTCATACCAGGTATGCGATATATACCATATGCATTCATACGCAATGTTAATGTTGAATTTCAAGGTGTGCGAATGCCATTAGATATGCAAATAATGTTTGATAACAAACCAACTAATATAACTGCAATTATACCTGAAGCATATATGGTAAATATTGAATTGCAATCACTTACAAACGAAACAGGTAATTTTATGATTGAATCAATGGTAAATCAGAGAGGATTATAAAATGAGTAATGAAACTAATTTTTTCGGAGATTATTACAATTCTTTAAATACTAAACATTTACCTTCTACTAGATATGAAAATATCTTTAAGATCGGTTATGATGATAAATATCCTTTTTTTAACATTTTCAAAACAATAACATTGCCTAATGATATTGATGACAGCTTTTTCACATATGTAAAACCATTACCAACAGATACATGGACAAATTTAAGTTACATATATTATGGTAATATAGATTTATGGTGGTTAATTGCAATTACAAATGACATTTTTAATCCATTTATAATGCCAAATTATTTGAAAATACTAAAACCAGAATATATAGATTTGGTAATTGATAATATTCAATCACAATTGAAATGAGTCAACAAAATTCATCAACAGTCAGTATTAATAATGTTGATCATGACATCACTATCATGTTTGATGATCTAAACCAACAAAAAGCTTATATTGGATACACATTAATTAATAGAATTTCTATTTTCACAAACATCTTCGATCCGTTCTTTTCCGGTGAATTAGAATATATAGATGAGTTTGCTCTAGAAAAAGCTGCAAACAATAAAGATGCAAATATAAATGCAACAGCTAGTTATAGATATCGTGGAGATGGTTATGATAAGTTAACAATTACAATACATCCTCATAGCAATGCTAGCAATGCTAATATTGCTGATTTTGCTTGTTCATTTTCAATAGTTAATTCATATCATAAATTTGATAATAATACTGGAAAATTGGTAAAAGTGTTGATATTAGAGGATTGGATGAAACACATATTGAGTGAAAGACAATCATATTTCACAACATGCAATAAAAATATAAAATATACAGCACAATGTTCAAATAGTCAACGTTCAATGACAACTGGATGTGCATTATCTTCATTACTTTCACAAAATTTTCCTGGACTACAAGTTAAAGATAGTGTTTGGGATAATGGTGGAAATGAAATTTTTTATTCAGCAGGTGTGAATGAAAAAGCTCTAACCACGTTAGAAAATTTATACAGCCTACATTTTTCATCAGCAGATAACATAAATGATAAATGTTTTTTATCTCACAGTACACACAGTGATAATAATTGGTCTCTTATTAGTTTAAGTGATATGTTTAGCAATGCTATCAACGCTCAAACATTACCAAAACAAGCTGGTAACATTTATACACAAACAATTTATTTAGAAAATACCAATGATTCAAACAGCACACATAATAGTAAGTATAACCCAACAGGTAGTCTTGTAAATAAACAATCTGGTTATGTACAATCTTATGATTTTAAGGATTTGCAACATCGTGATGCAGTATCTTTAAATTCTCATGTAGTATATAATTACAACACACTAAATAAACAATTTAATGTTGATGTAAACGATGGGAACATTGATAAATTTAAAGAATTTTTCTTTGCTAATTATATAAGTAAATTAATAGGCAAAAATGATAAACCATATCCAAACATACCACTAACTCAGATAAAACAAAATAATATTACTACCACCAATATATTCAATTTATATGATAATAGTAATATAAGTGTTAGTAGGAATAATTTATTATTATTAACAATATTACTAAATAATAGCATTGAAGTTAACCTATTAGGTGATATTATTAGAGAACCAGGATTATTTATAGGTATTGATAGTACAGCACCTGGAAGTGAAAATGATTATAATAGTAAAATATATGGACAATATTTAATTATATCAGCTGCACATAATTTTATAGGTAACACATATACAAATAAATTAGTTTGTTCAAAACCATACTTATACAATAAACCTGAAGATATGAAGGAGGGTGAAGAAATATATGGATAAGACTGATTGCTTACCACATTATGCATCAATTGATTTTGAAAGTGCTAAAAATTTTTACGATGATTCTAGCACAATTTTAGAAACGTTAAGAACGTTTGATCAAAATATTGACACATTTATAAATGATTTTATTAAGGTTAATAATGCTAAAGTATCTCCAGCACCAGTAAGTGAAATAACTGAATCACTAGATATCATCTTTAAGAAAATTAATACATTACCAAATAATTATGCATTATATTGGTATAAACAGATAATAAATCAAATTGATAAAATAAAATCAAGTATTATACAATTAAACTCTAGTGATTTTAAACAGATTAGTGAAAGTATCGGTAGTTTAGCTGGTAATTATACGATGTATAATATTTATACAACACCATATTATACATATAATAAAGATGATATCAGACCAACTTGTTATATTCCAAATAATGTAGTTAATAAATTGAATAGATACTGCTATGCGAATATTTGTCAAGCTGGTATGAAAGTTGATGCATTATTTATGCATAACCTAGCACCAATGGTTAGTGAAAAAGATACAAATTTAATACAAAGTGAAAATGCTTATCTTATTGAAGGTGCTGGATTATATGATGGACCCACTATGTCATCTACAACTCACGGTGACAATTTAATAACAGATGTTAAATCTGTGAATATAATATATAGTGTGTCAATTGCTATCAAAACACAAATTAAAACGACATACAAATTACTATATAATATTATAAATGCATTAAAAAATAGAACAGTTTTACACACAACACATATAAGAGATACACAAAATATTTCATTTAGTAGCTTAACACATACAAATTTTGACACAGAAACACATATATCAGAAATATTTGATTTACTACAACAAAAGATTTCTGATTATGACAAACAAATTACAATAGAATCACAGCTTAGTTAGTTAATTAATATACTAAAGCATATGATTATTAAATTTAAAAAGACAAATCCCGATGCAATTCTACCAAAACGCAATCATGATAATGTGGATGGTACTGGTGATACAGGATATGATGTATATAGTGTTGAAGATAAAGTAATTCCTGCTAGAGGTTCAGCAGTTGTTGATGTTGGTTTGGAATTTGCTTATATTGAACCACATTATTGGATCAAAATTGAAGGTCGAAGTGGTCTTGGATTCAAGCATGATATTATTCCCCATGGTGGTATAGTGGATAATGCTTTTAGAGGTAATGCTGGTGTTAAACTTCGCAATCTATCAGATAAGGATTATGAAGTTAAAAAAGGTGATAGAATTGCTCAATTTGTAGTATATCCATTAATTGATGCTGAAATATCGGAAGGTGATATTGAAGATACTGATAGAGGTGCTAAAGGATTTGGTAGTTCAGGTCGATAAACATGAACTTTAATGTTATTAATTTAATTAATAGTCTGTGGGTGGAGAGATACCGCCCACAGATTCTTGATAATCTTTTATGTGGTAAACAAGTAAAAGATTATTGTGAAAATGCTAGATTAACACAAACAATTCAAAACATTTTACTTACAGGTAAGCCTGGATGTGGTAAAACTACATTAGCTAAAATTATTGTTAATGATATTTTAAAATGTGACTATTTATATATTAATGCGTCTGATGAAAATGGTATTGATACAATACGTATAAAAATACAACAATTTGTCATGACAAAAAGTATAGATGGTCGACTTAAAGTTGTAGTCCTTGATGAAAGTGATGGTCTTGCTGGAACTGCACAAAGAGCTTTAAGAAACTTGATGGAAGAATATAGTGAATATGCAAGATTTATTCTTACCGGTAATGAAAAACATCGCATTATTCCTGCTATTCAATCTAGATGCATTTCATTTGATCTTACATATACACTTTCAGAAGTAGGTGAATATTGCAAACATATTCTTGAAAATGAACATATTGTATTAGATACTAATGAGAAAAAGAAAGAATTTTGCAATATTATTAAAGACTGTGCCGGTGATATTAGAAAAACTATTAACAGTTTACAATTACACTGTAGAAAAGGTAATTTTGAAATATTAATAGATAATGATATTAGTATTGACAATATCATATTAGAAGTAATTGGTATGATTCAAAATAATCAACCATTACAACTTAGACAATATACTATCAAACATGAAAGTGAATTTAATGGTGATTATCAAACCCTATTAAAACGTTTATTAAATTTTGTATTTGATAGTAAGAATTTAGATGAAAAAACAAAAGTTGCATGGTGTAAAACAATTACAGAATTCTATTATCGATCTAGTATTGTAATAGATCAAGAAATTAATTGGTTTGCATGTATTTTGAATTTATGTGAATAAAATAAAAGCTTGAAGATTTCTCTTCAAGCTTTTTTATATAATATGTTAAACCTTAAAAAAATTAAGCAAACAAGTCAGAACCAACTTGAGAAGCTCTACCAGCTACTTTATTATCTCCACCGGAAGGTTTCTTTGGGTTGCCCTTTTTCTGATTCACAAGAGGTGTACCTTCATCACCATCATTACCAACTTTATCAGTTACAGAAGCATTTGCTTTGCCTGATTTAGCCATTGATGTTACTTTACCAGCTACTTTGTTGCAACCAGCTGATGGTTTGCAAGGGTTACCTTTTTTCTGATTTACGAGAGGTGTACCAATTTCTTCTGCTTCAATAGCTTCTGTTGCAAAGGCATCAAATTCTTCATCTTCAGATTCACCTTCAGAATCAGATTCATCAGAACCTTCATCTTCAAATTCATCTTCAAAACTATCATCTTCACCTTCTTCACCATCAACCTGAGCAAGAATATTGCGTAAGCACTCTACCTGTTCAGCAGATAATGTAATTGTTACATCTCCACTTTCTTCTGAACCATTATCAGATGAATCAATGGAACCTTCATCAGCACCAGTATCTTGTGTATTATCAGCACCGATAACATTGAGTTCATCATCTGACATTACTTGTTCAACTAAAGTTTCAAATATTGATTTTTTCATAAAAGTATTTAATTTAGGTTGTGTATTTTCTTTAACAACTTTAATATGTTTTGATTTGTTTGATGGATTATTAATGGATTTTGGATTTTTATGTAACCAAGACTGTAATAATGGATTTTCCATAAAGATTATTTTAAATATTTAAGTATAGTAAAATGAAATCTACATTCAATGCAGTATTTGAAACCTTTATGACTGAAGCAGCTTTACCTGCTCCACAATTACCAGCCACACCATCTAATAATGCATTAACAACAGTAACTTCATCATTATCTACAAACACTTTATCAGGTGACAATACATCTAAGAATAAATCTGAATTAGCAAACACTGTGACTAATTTAAATCAAAGTATTAAGAATGCTATATCAACTGCAATGAATGTTGCTCCTGAAATTCTTAAAAATTTAAAAGCTCAAGAAAAATTTTGGAATGGTCAAGCAGGTAATGGTGTAGATTTATTAATACAAACACTTGAAGATTATAATAGTAAAAAAAGATTAAATGCATTATACGGTGTTGTTGATTATATGAAATCTAAAAAACCAACAATACATGCAATACCACCTTGTGAATTTTTAGCAACTATAGAGAATAAATTAAATGAAACAGAATAAAACACTTTTTAATCAAATATTTGAAAAATTTCAAACATTAAATGAAGCTGATGAACAATTAACACAATATCAGTTACCTTCATCTGCACAAAACGCTCAAAATGAAGACACAGATGCTGATTTTGATGACAATTCCAGTGATGAAGTGATTGAACAAATTGCTGAACAGCAATTACAAATATTACAAAATAAATTTAAAGATAGTGAAAATAAAAAAGATATTATAGACAAAATCATCAAAAAAGCTCTCGGTAAAGGTGATGGTGATGAAAATGAAGCTAAAGAATTGATTAAAAGAATTAAACAATCTTTAAGTAAATAACAATGATATTAATATTTGAATCACGTGAGCAATTTTTAAAGCTTGCAAATCTATCAAGTCAAGATATACAAGCAATCACTAATGATGTATTATCATCTATTGAAAAACACTATAAAGGTGGTCTTGTTAAAAATCAAAAATCAATACTAAATGATTTACGAAAAGTTTCGAAATTAATAGACAAATATACAGATCACTCACATAAGTATAATGAATTTGTAAAATCTGATAATAAATTACTACAAGTAATAAACAACCGTATAAATAAATTTCTGAAATCTCAAGGTATAAAAGTCGATCCATTACCTAGTCTTAAAACATATGAACATTCTGATAAAGGTAATAAACTAGATGGTTTTGATGTTTATGCTAAAATTATTAAACAAGTAGTCGATAGAATATCAACATTTATATATAACCAAACTGCACTAACTCCTATTTCTAAAAAATTGCCAAATGTTCTTAATAGAATGCTAGAATTAAACACTGATTGGGATGTTGTAGGAGATGTAAATGTTCAACAACAACAATCAACAATACGTGATATTCTCAATAAGATGCTTGAATTAAATGTTGATATCATTGATATATCTGATAATGATGAACAAATTAAGAATGTGCTTAATTCAATGCTTAACAATAATAGTGATGATGCAGATTTTACATCGCAAAACAAGTTCACATTTAAATGTATTAGAAGAAATGACCCAACATTAAGTGATAAGCAATATAGATATGATATATATGTACCTGTTGATGGTGTGTATAGACAACAACTAAAAGAAAAACTTGGTATCGAATACTTTGCATTACAATATACAATAATGGAGCCATCTCAAATAGAACGTGTGATGCGTAGTCCATTAAACACCAATAAATTAATGAATGCTCAAAATTGTCAATTCTGTGCATTTAATGAACAAAATACTCCGATGTATGAATTTAGATCTTGGAATTGTCATATTGAACGTGGTGATGATAAAAATAATTTCAAACTTATAAATGGTGCAATTCCAAATCTATCGTCACCTGAACGAGAATATAGTAAGGAACAATTTATTAACATAGCAAAGAATTACATTAATGGTGAATTAATTAACCAAGCACCATCAATGAAACAATGTGTTGAGGTATTACTTGGTGTAATATTTGATGATTTATCTAATAAGCAAATTAATAATATAACATATGCTAATATGTTAACACAACAATTAGCAACTGATGACAAATCATTCATAACCCCATTAAGAGATATCATTAATTTAGCAATTACCAATATATTACCCAACATAATATCTAAACAACAATCAAAACAAACAGCAAACAATGCAACCAACAATTCAGTCAACAAATAATCAAACTACTAATAATCAAACTACTAATACACAAACAACTAGCAGCAATACAACTAACGAATTAGAAATTGATATTGTAGCTGTTGAACAACAAATTAGAGATTCATTATTAACAATTGATGCATATAAACATTTCGTTGAAGCAATAGGTATTGCTATTAATAAAATAACATCTTAACCTTTAATCAATTAATTCCGATATTGAATGCACAATAGGTATATTATACTGTTGTGCTTTTTTTAATTTCGAACCACAATCTTTACCAGCTAATAAATAATCTGTCTTTTTTGAAATAGAAGATACATATTTACCACCAGCAGATTCAATTATTTGAATTAGAGTATCTCTCGGTTGTTCAAATGTGCCCGTAATGCATATTTTTTTACCAGACAATTTACCGGTTGATAATGTATTGCAAGTTTGCACATGCAACACCTGTATTAGTTGTTCAACAATTACAATAAATTCATTAGCAAAATCAGCAATATCTTGTGATATAACATCACCGATAGAACCTATACCTTTAAACCATGTGGCACAATTTTCATCTTTTAATCTGCGTAAAAATTCATCAATATCACCACAATCTTGAGCAATAGCTTTAGCATTTGTTTTACCGATACCAGGTAAACCAATACTATTAATTACTCTCCACAATTCACAATCTCTACTTTTATTAATAGCTGTGAGAATATTATTTGCTGATGTTTCTCCTATTTTTTCAAGTTTAATAATGTCTTGATATGTAATATTGTATAAATCTGAAAATTCATTAAGAATCCCTTGGGATATCAATTTCTCTATAAGCTTTCCACTTACACCTTCAATATTCATACAATTTCTACTAACAAAATATTCAAATTTTTGTTGCAATACGCTTGGACAGTGTTTATTTGAACAATACCATGATTTTTTATCACCATGCTTAACAGCTTTTGCACCACATATAGGGCATTTTTCATCAAATACATATGGTTTTGAATTAATATCACGTTTTTCTGGTAATGATTTGATAATATATGGTATAATTTCACCAGATTTTTCAACTAAAACAGTGTCATTTATACGAATATCTCTTGCAATCATTTCATCAATATTATGACACGTTGCTCGTTTTACAATTGTACCAGATAATTGAACGGGTGATAGTTCAGCAACTGGTGTAATTTGACCAGTTCTACCAACTTGCAAAGTAATATTTAAAACTTTTGCTTCAGCTTTTTCTGCTTCATATTTATATGCAATTCCCCATCTTGGTGACTTAGATGTATTGCCTAATTTATTTTGCTCTTCAATACTATCTAATTTAACAACAGCACCATCGATAGGATATGGTAGTGTTTTTCTTAAATTATCTATATTATTAATTGCTTGAATTACACCATCGCTATCACCATAACAATATATTGTATTGACGGTTTTGAACCCCCAACGTTTGCAATCTTCATAAAATTCTTCTAGAAAATAATAAGGGGTGACGCTACTTCCAAATGTATGTACAATAAATTTCAATTTCCTTGTTTTAATAATACTTCTATCAAGTAATTTAATTGTACCTGCAGTCAAATTACGTGGATTAGCATATGGTTCATCATTATTTTTAATTAATTCATCATTAATACGTTTAAACTCATTATATTCCATATATACTTCACCACGAATGTCTATAGTTTCATCATTTGTTAATGTATCTGGAATATTATCAATAATAAATTTGTTACAAGTAATATCTTCACCCACAATACCATCACCACGCGTCACAATACGTTTTAGTTTACCATGCTCATATATACAAGAAAGTGAACACCCATCTATTTTTTCTTGCACACAAAATGTATTATATTGATTATGTAGTTGTTCTGATGTTTTGGATAACCAATCTTGCAATTCATCGATATTATATGTATTAGAAAGACTGAGCATTGGTGTTAAATGCTCAGTCTTTTCAAATTTATCAACAGGTGTAGAAGCAATTATTTTGTTAAGAATAGAATCATTAGGTATATTACCTGAGTATAAATCTCTGAGCTCTGACACCATAATGTCATATTCAAAATCACTGATCTCTGGATTACCATCTCTATAAATTTTTTCATGATATGCAATAATGTGTTCTAATTCCTCAATTCTTTTCACATACAAAATTTATAATTTTAACTAAATCTCTATTATTTTTTCAAAATTTTTATTGCTTAAGAATGATTTATCTGTATATTTTGGTGTTAAGAATTTAAGAGGAATATTATATAATTCAACATCAAACGACAAAACATTTAAATTAGAATATGCTTTAGCTGCTAATTCAAAACAATAAAATTCTGAACTATCAGATGAATTAAATTTAAAATCATATTTATTTCCGATATGCTCTTTTACATATTGAACTGCATTATCTTGTTCAGAGTTCGGTCGCAATATGCAAATTCTATCTGCTAATAGAAAATCAATAATATCTATTTCTTTAACACCTTCAGCTACAGCATGAACTACGGTATATTCTCCAACATATATACCAACATGACTATATTTACCTGGAATCAAAAAACTATCCAAGTAATGGTTATATCCACGAAGTATTATATCACCAGGTTTAACTAAATTGCAGATTTGTCTAATCTGATTACCTCGTATTGAATAATCATATTCTTCCGGATTATATATTGCAAAACAAGGTGTTTTATATATTTTAACATTGCCAATAATGGTGAGTAATTGCACCCACCATTTATACCAGTTTTTGAGGATATATAAACTAATTGATAATATCTTTTTCATTATTTTACCTTAGCTTCTAGTGCAGCAATTCGTGCTTCTAATGCAGCAATTTGCTGTTGAATATTTGATGTTGTGCCAGATAAGTAACCAAGTTGTGTGGTTGTAATTGTAGATGTACCAACTTGTTTGTTAGAATTTACAATCATCACTCTATTAGATGTGGTATTGTTAAGTTCAATAGGTTTTTTGAATATAAATTTTTCTTTAGTTGTATTCAGTGTTGTATAATTTGCTCCTCTACCACCAACAGCAAGTGCATTGTGTCTATTTGAGTCAGATGTACCACAAGCAATTATAAATGGGTCATTATCAGTATTAGCACTATTAAAAGCACCAACGATTACACCATTATATGTATCATTTATTATATGATCACCGAGAGAGATTGAATAATCTGCTTTTGAAACATTTTCTTTACCCCAAGTAAAAGAATTTGATGAATGTATCGTACTCCTTCTAGAAGCAATAGAACCACCGATAACAATTGAATTACCAATTGACGGTTTCGATGTACAATATAACGAATAGTCATTATTTGTTATTGAATCTACTGAACACCATCCATTCTCTGCAGCAGTTATTTTGTCATAAGCCAGTTGAGTACTACCGCCTCTAATAGTGATTTTATTACCATCGATTGCTGTAACAGTAAAATCATCAACCATATGGTTATCATCCACAAGTGTTACAACATCATTTACTGCAAATCCTGATTTAAAACCTGAATTAACAACACCTGAACTTGCAGGTGATGATACTTGTTTATCAGTTAGATATACAACAAGAACACTTTGTTTATCACTCCAATTACTTGATGTACCTATACCACTTTTATCGATAAAATTATAATACCACCCTTTTTGATATGTTACTGGCCCTTGTGTGAAAATATTATTTTTGGAGCTATTTAACACAAAGTCATCACCTATTGTAATTGCCTGTGACTTTATGTTATTGAGTTGTGTTTGAATAGATGAAGTAGTTCCAGCAAGGTTATTTAATTCACTTGGTGTAATGTTAGATTTATAAAGACCACCATCACCTTTTCTTGCAAGCACAACCCTATCACTAATATTATCTTTTAATACATCTGAACCAAGAGTAGATCTAGTGTAAATGTTACCATTCACACTCATATCACCCGATGCTGCATTTAACATGAAGGTATTAGCATTGTTGGAGTTTTTTGTATAAATACCTGTTTTTGTTGTTATACTACCACTTAATGTAATACTACCAGCATCATTGTTTATGACTATTGAATCAGCACCTTTATCATTTTTAATATAAACATCTTTATAAACTTCTGTAGGAGCGTTAAGTTGTATTTTACCATCACCACCAGCATGTACAGAGAATAGTGTTTTTCTATCACTCTCTCCAGTACCACCACCCACCTGTAGTAGACCTCCATTTGGTTCATTGTAGGCACCTAACACTGTTCCTGAATAAGTATAGTTGGTGAGACCATTACCAACAGTAAGTGTATTTCCCATAGTGGTATAATTATAATTACCACATGTAATATTCTTATTCGAACCAAAGAAATTAGCACCACCTACAAGTAAGGAACTATTACTTAGTGTTACACCTCCACATTCTGTTTGTTCTAATTTTTCAGAGAATGTGTTAACATTAGCACCATTACAGTAAACAGTATAATCATCTTTTGATAGACTACCACCTAAGTCTACTTTTCCATTTCTTAACCAATCATTAATCCACCAAAGTGCCCGAGTAGCAATAGCATATAACTTAACAGTAATTTTGTTGGCATCTATTTGTGTGATTTCAAAGTGACAATTTTCATCGGATGGGAACCTACCATCATTTACACCAGTTAACCACCAACCGACTTGAAATTCGGAATTAAATCCTGGTATATAAGTCGGTTCTTGGATGTCTTCTACAATTTGTTCTGTCGAATCAGATAACCAGAAGATAACAGTATTTTTGGTTCCATCTACGATTTCTTCGTCTGTGCCTAATCCACTAATATCAAAATGCTGGTAATACCAACCCCGTTGTAAGTAATTGCCACCGTATGAAATTTGATTAACTTGTGGTAAATTTAGATAGTCACCAGCTTCTAGTGTGAATGTTTTATCAGCTTTAATATGTATATCACCATCTTGAGTTGATATTATACCACCAGCAATTAATTTCCAATTCGTTATCTTTTTCTGAGCATCAACTGCAGAAACACCATCACCTAAATCAACTAATTTATATATACCAGCGTTATTTGGTTCGGTGACCGATACCAACATACCATAATAGCAATAATTATTGCCATCTGTTGAAATAAATGTATTTGTTCCGGTCAAATCTGCTGTTGTAGTTACTGCTGTTGTAGCATCTAATGGCGCATTGATTTGACGTTCAAAATTTAATGCAAAATTTAATTTACCTTCTGTTCTACTCATATGTTTTAAATTTAATTAAAATGTTAATCTAAATGTATTACTGCCAATTACTTCACCCTGCGGTTTACCAGTGCGAGCATATCGTTTATATGCAACACCATCATGTGTAGTTGATGTTTGGTTAAATTCAGTTCTCCACTTCGACCATTCTTCAAATTTATTAGTAACTGGATTCCATACTTCTATTTTTGTAATAGCATTCCAACCATCTGGTATATCAAATGTATAATATGTATTAGCAGATTCACCAGCTAATGTTAATGTGGTTTGTCTGTTTTTAGATGTTAGTGATTGTTCTGTATATGTAGTACTATTACTCGTAGTAGCATATAATGGGTAAACAGACTCAACTACAAATGATTTAGTGGCTTTTTCTACATTATCTTGTGTTACTGAAACAGTAAATACTAATTTTGTTTCAGATGTAGGTGACATTGTTAACTCATTTGATACAGTTTCAGATGTATTTGTTATAGATGGTTGATCCCATCCAGTCCCTGTAAAATTATATGTTCTATTTGCACCATGTTGAATTGTTGAACCTTCTGACAATTCAACGTTTATTGTTCTAGATGTTGTTGCTCCTGCTTTTATTAATGTCGGTGTATTTGATAGTGATATTGTTGCATTAATGGTCGGATACAATAATTGAGTAATTATATCTGTAATCAATACTTTATTAAATGTAGTACCTTTTGCAAATCTAACAATTCCATCTGCCGGTTTAAAATCACTAGGCATTGGATTTAGATTTGTATATGTTATTTCTTTTGATACTGTTTCAGCTGATAACTTCTTAAATGATGATTCTAAATCTGCAACTACATCGTCAAAAGAGTCTTCTAATTCAGATGACAAATTGGTAATTGTTGTATATGATGACAACACACATGTGATAATAGGGTTAAGTGTTGTTGCTATATCAAAACGAAGTTCACGATAATTTTCAGCATCATACCCAACTAACCAAAATTTATTTGGTAATTCTGCAAGATCTGGATAATTAGCTGAAGCAAATTGAGAAAAAGTTGTAAATGTATAATTAATGGCCATTTGTAGCTCTAAAACGTATAAATATTTAAAATGCAAACGTTCGAAGAATTTTTTAAATTGTTTTGTGAATGTGATGGAGGAAATGTTGCTGCTCCGGGTGGAGCTCTTGGTGACTATTCATATAATGATTATGCTCCAGGTGATACTCGTATTCCTAAATCACTATTTACAGTAAAAAGACGAAAAAACTCAAAGAAACATGGTAAAAAAAGCACAAAACATAGAATTGCAAGACGGTAATACACACGGACACTGGCAATTCCCTGATAATATTGAAGATATACCTGATAAAGCAACCGGGTTTGTGTATTTAATTACTAATAAAAAAGATAAAAAATACTATATTGGTTGTAAGTTGCTTGAAAAAAAAATAAAGCGAGCACCTCTAAAAGGCAAAAAGAAGAAGAGAATTGAAATAACTTCATCAAATTGGAAAGATTATACTGGAAGTTCAAATGTTCTTAATGAAGATATTAATAAAATTGGTAAAGAGCAATTTGATTTTCAAATTTTAAAGTTTGTTTATAGTAAATCTGAATTAAAATTTGAAGAATTAATGTATCAATTAATGAATAATGCATTGTTTCGAGATGATTTCTATAATGGAATTATAAACGTTCGATTAGGTAAACCAAAAGATATGACAAAAATTGATGATTTTAGCCGTTATTTGTTGAAAATTTAACTGTGATTGAAGATATTTCAAAAGAAATAGTAAAAATTATCAATATTGCAACGTTTAATGATGAAATCCTTAGTGAAAACACATTTTTTCATATAATTTTGCTATTTCTCCTTAAAAAACTCAAAGAAAACCGAAATATTTCAGGATTTTACATTAAAAAATCTTCAATTTTACCCTATTTTCAAGAATTAACCAAAATTTCCAAGATTTTTCCGTTTATTATTGTGATTTCTGATGATTTTCCTGTTGAAAATGATGAATTTCTATGTATTCTCCAAAAATATCAAGAAAAATACAGTAAAAATGTAAGAAATCTATATAAATTCATGAAAAAATATAAATTAACCAATCTTCAACAGAAGTATGAACAAGAAAATCTAAGATTCACATTGATTTCTAACGCGATTCAATGAAAATTTAAATATTTACACGATGAGTAAATTTAAAGATGTAATTTTAGAAGCATTAACCAATAATATTGACATAGATAGGCTTCTGCAAATTGTCAAACCTGAATTGATTAAACAATGTCAAGGACTAACAATTGAAGATGACGGAAATATTAAAATTCGTTTAGAAGATTCAGCATATATTATTACTTTACGACCAATCAGTATAGTAACACAAGAAGAGGAAGAATTTGAAGAAGGAGAAGAAAATATAAACGGTGAAGAACAACAAGATCAAGCTATTGACCCTAATATTCTTGCTAGTTTAGATAATTTATCAAAATCAAGTAATCCAACTCTTGCTGCTTCAGCAAAAAAGACGATGACAAGTTTGAATAATAATATTAATGCTTTAGGAACAGCATTAGTAAATAAAACACAAAAAATGCTTCAAGACGCACAAAAATAATATGGACAATTTTACAAAATCAGTTTTAAAATATAGTAATGATAATGGTTTAGGTTTAGTTTTTGAAGAAGCTGATCCAAATACTCAGCAAAACCCAAATGCTCAAGGTCAACAACCAGTAGATGATCAAGCTCAATCACAGAATCAACAACCAGAACCACCAGCTAATGAAGAAGAAAATCCATTTCCTGAAAGATTTGTATATTTAGCAGGATTGTTACAAAAAGCTCTATTAGATAAATTTCCATCTCTTATGAATATCGAATCAATTAATCAAGATAATGTTGCTGAAGTTATTCAAAACATGGAAGGGTTAATGAAACAAGCTGGAATGCTTGATGGTGTTGATACAAATGAACAATCAATCTAATCATATTACTGATAACTTTGATTTACAAAGCAGATATCAACAAATATGTGAAGATGCTGCTATGTATCAAAGTATTGCAATGCCAAGTATTGGATTTGGTCAAAAAGATTTTGGTAGAAATCCAAGAAAAAGTATTACAGGTGGAACATTTGATGTAACGAGCATTGGTTCTGTATCAGAATCTGAAGAAGAAAAGAAAAATGCAAAACGACGAATTAAAAAACTTAAAAGAAAGCATAGAAAACTTAATAAAAAAAGCATTTAAAGATGTTGATAAGTTTTACTATAAAGGAAATGAAAAAGCTGGTATAAGAACAAGGAAGACTTTAGTAAAATTATCTAAAGTCTTCAAGTCTCTGAGAAAAGACATGTTGTTAATGTCTAGTATACGTAAATCACAGAAAAAAGAACTAAAAACACCTATAAAAAAATAGAATCGTCTGCTCGTTTAAATCGACGTATTATATTTTCAATCTCTTCCTGAAACTGTGGTTGTTTACGATTTATGTAATCATAAATAGCTGCAGGTTTTTTTGTGAATTCACCCATATCTATATTTTTAGAATTAGCAAATTCAGTAAGATAGTCTATTGCTTCGATCATTCCAAACCATCTAGATAATTCATATATACTGAATGATTCCTTCTGACCATTTTTTAAACAAATTAATATTGATTCATCATTTCCTTGAGACATTGTTAAAGTTCAAGGAAATGATAAAGTGTTAACTATTTAAAAGATCGCTTACCTTCTTACCATTAATTATACAATCATCACTGAAATATATACTTTGTGCTTTACCTTCTGGTAAGAATCTACAACCAGTTTCAGGTGGCAGTATTTTAATTAAAGATGAATATGGTGTATAGTTAGTTGGATCAAATGATTCAATTGCACTAAATGTACAGTTTTCAATTGTTGCTGATGTGTGAGTTACATAGACACCCCAAATATCTCTACTAATATTATAAAAATTACAACTTGTAATTGTTGCAGATGTGTAATGTACATTAACACCATAATTACTACTGCTAATATTATAAAAATTACAATCTGTAAAAGTTGCTGATGTGTGATGTACATTAACACCATAATTACTATTGCTAATATTATAAAAATTACAATCTGTAAAAGTTGCTGATATTTGAGTTACATTAACACCACAACTACTACTGCTAATATTATAAAAATCACAATTTTCTATTATTG
>ULQM01032901.1_pt1 | contig 52803 bp, 39 predicted proteins | sample 1954451 | NCBI WGS metagenome assembly ULQM01 (sample SAMEA4835655, study PRJEB28245) | human gut metagenome | biome: gut microbiome; material: fecal sample | place: Denmark | collected 2008 | reverse complement strand
AATTAGTTGGCTAATTTTATATTATTTACTGAATGTCCCTTTCTACTTCCGTTTAATAATTGGAAGCGAAAGAAGAGCCTTTTGCTGTATGAAAGAGTTTGATTTTAGTTAACTAGAAGTCGTTTCTTCTTCCTGTATGCTTTCAGACGGTCCATAGCATGCTTACGGCTCAGCATAATCTGGCGCCGGTATACAAAGCAGGTTGTGAAAAAGTAAACGACGGTCTGTATCCATAATGCTCTGATTTGCGGTAAGGTATCGTGTAATGTCGCTCCCATGGTATTGATATGAACGTAACCGTTTATACCAAAAGTGGATGGGAATATCCAGGAGAAGATTTCCCAAAACTTGGGTACGGCCGCTCCTGGCCACGATATACCTGATATGAACAACAGAGGTACGGAGGTGAATACGAAAATCAGCATGCACGATTCTCTGTGGTGGATGAAAATCGAGCAAGTCATGGCAAAGAAAATACATGCCAGCAAGTAAGGCAGTGTAAACCAGAACAGCGTTGCAGGTTGTGCAAGCTGTACCAGACTGAACAGTTTGGGAACGACGCACAGAATATATGCCGCCATGACAGCGTAAATCATCAGGTAGGCCAAAGACTTGCCCATGACGATGCGTAAGGTTCCCTGATATTGTCGGCTGATAGGAACGAGATCGCGGAAACGGTTCGTTTCACGTGCCGTACCTGCTGACAGACCTACTCCCAACAGTAGTGTTTGTTGTATGATCAGTATCAGTACAGCCGGAATCAGAAAGCTGGCAAATCCGTCTTGTGGATTGAATAGCGAAACCGATTCATATTCTATAGGAGTTGTACTGATTTCATCTTGCCGCTCAGTCGTATTCCCTAAGCGTTTTATCTGAATGTCTTTGTTTATTTTCAGAGAGGTTTCTGTATTTGCCAGCAGAATAGCTTTATAGTACAGCATGCCACTCATGTCGCAATAGATGCTTACATGTGTCTGCTTTCCTTCGGCTATATCGCGGCTGAAGCTTTCGGGTATATAAATAATGCCATATATTTTCTGCTCTTTCAGCAGTTGTTTGGCTTCTTCCATGTCAGCACAATAAGATTGTATGTGTACATCCGGTGTTCCGTCTACCATGCGGATGTATTTTCGGCTGAGGGCAGTGTTGCTTGCATCTATTACAGCAGTGGGGACTTCGCGAACCACTTCATTGGTGTAGATAAAAGCATATATCAGCGGATAAGCCAATGGTACCAGCAGGAAGAAAATCAGTACTCCCTGATCTTTGATGGTAGCTTTAAGCTCTTTTCTGAAAATATAGAATAATCCGTTGAACCCTTGCTGTATTGTATGTCGGAGTGAATATTTTTCCATGAATCAAGCTTTTAAGGAATATAGATATAGTGTAACATAATCGTACGTAATCTTTTCAGTACGAAGAATGGAAGCAGCATAAATATCAGTAGTGCTACCACAGAATGCCATGCATAAATGAGCGGATAACCGTTTAGAGCAAGATTGGCATATAGCAGAAAATAATGCCGTAAAGGAAACAACATGCACAGTGCCTGAAGCGTCGGGTGCATCGCCATTACTGGATAGGTGAATCCTGAAATGGAGAACGACAGAACTCCCCACAATGAGGCGGCGCTGAGTGCCAGACGGAGTGTTCCGAATAATCCGAAAAAGAATATGCCTACTGCCTGCGAAGCAAGAACAAGTAACAGTCCCGCCAAAAGCATGGGGAATATGCCGCTGTTACACGGATAATGCAGGAATCCATAAAGATATACATTATAGAATACAGCGATGATGAAGAAAATGATGGTCTGTGGCAATAGTTTCCCTACCAGTGCTGTGACGATGGAATTATCTGCCATGTGCATCAGTTCCTTTGCTGTATTTTCTTTCACTTCTACGCCTATGGTGTAGGCTGTAACCAGAAAGATGAGCAGCATCAATATTCCTGGGAAAAGTGTATTGCACAAATATACGGAATAGTTCAGCCACGGATTGTTCAGGGCATGTGTATCTATCACAATGGGTTGCAGAAAGGCCATAGCCTGGTCTTCTGTAGCGCCCTTAGCCAGTAAGGTACTTTGTCCGATGGCCGCCGAAGCCAGTTCGCTCATGGTACGTTGGTCTCGGTAAAGCAGTGAGCCGGCTATCAGGTACGAAAAGTTTGTGTAAAAAGAAACTTTAGGCTGTCTGCCTGCGATTGCTTTTTCTGTCGTCCCTTGTGTTATGTAATAGAATGAGTAAATTTCTCCGCGCTGTACAGCTTCTCTGGCTTCGTTAAAGCTATTGTAATGAGCTACAATTTTTGTCTGCTGAAAAGCGTCCAGGTTACGTATGATTGTACGAGTCGTTGAGGTGTTATCTAAATCCACTACACCTGCCGGCATATTGGTAGGTAGTCCGCTGCTCATCAGTGTTGTGAAGAATATATAACTGAAGACAGGGGCTATTACCATGCAGAACAGATACATTGGTTTGGTTGCAATGCGCATTACTTCTCGCTTTGCAATCTGTAACAGGCGTTTATGGATGGTTATTGACATGACTGTTTTTTATTTTTCAATGATAGCCGACATTCCCGGGCGTAAGTTTTCTACAGGCTGTACTGGTTTAGCTTTTACTTCGAATGTTTTCAGGTCAAACTGTCCGGTTGTTTTTGTTGCTTTCCAGGCAGCATAAGTACCTAGGTCTTTCATATAAGTGACCTTGAATGTAACGTTCTTTTCCAAAGCCGGTACATAGGCGCTGATTTCACCTCCTACGGTGAAGTCTTTCAGGTAATCTTCCCGTACGTTGAAAGTTACCCACATGTCATTCATTTGGGCTACATTCATGATGGGAGCACCCGTACCGACCAGTTCGCCTACCTTTGGGAAAATTTCTGTCACTTCTCCGTCGGCAGAAGCGATCAGATAAGTTTCATTGATGTAAGATGTAACTTCGGCTACGGCACCTTTGGCACGTTCTACCTGAGCTGCGGCCATAGCCTTATCTTCACGTTGAGCACCATTCTTGGCCATGGTATATTGTGCATTTGCAGCTCGTTCGGTAGCAGCCATCGCATCATATTGGGCTTTTGCTTCGTCACGTTTCTGGGCCGACATGACTCCTTCTTCATACAGTCTGTTGATACGGTTGTATGATTTCTCGGCTATTTCCAGTCCGGCTTTTGCTTTTTGCCACATTTCGAAGGCAGCCTGGAGTTGTTCGGAACGAGTGCCTCGTATTGCTTTTTCATTTAGGGCTTGTGCCGCTTCTTCTGCAGCTTGTGCTTGCGACAATTTGGCCTGAACATCGGGGGCCTCGAGTATGGCAAGTGTATCGCCTGCCTTAACCTTGTCACCTTCGTCTACCAGGAATTTAAGAATACGTCCCGGTACTTTGCTTGATACACGATATTCGGTCGCTTCTGCTTGTCCTTGAATGATTTCAGGACCTTTTCCGAGGGTAAAGAACCCGATAATGCTTACAATAACAATTACAGCTGCAAGTGTAAAGAATGCCAGCATGATATTGCTGCGTTGAGATTTTTCGGTCATATTGGTTTGTTATTTTAATGTTCCCATTGATTTGTTTAAATATATTTCACTCATTTTCAAATCGATTTGAGCATCGATTTTTCCAGATTGTGCTGAGAGCCAGGCTGTCTGTGCTTCGAGTACGTTACTGGTTGGAATGACTCCTTCCTTAAAGCCCAGGTTAGCATATCGGAGATTTTCTTCAGCTTTTTCCATATTCTTTTCTGCCATGTTCAGCTTTTTGACGGCTTCGTTTACTTTATATGAGCTTTGGGTAACTTGTAGTTCCACTTTCTCCTTTACATCTTCCAGCTGGTAGCGGGCTATATTGGCTTCTGCTTTGGCTGCCTTTACTTTATAAATACCTTCTCCCCAGTGGAATACAGGTATTTTTACAATGACTCCGATTCCCCACATTCCTCTGAATTTATTTTCAAATCCGTTGACTAGTGACGGGTTGGAAAACAAGTAGTTGGCTGTCAGTCCGACAGAAGGAAGAAATTCTGCGCGCGTAACATTGACTTTCTGACGGTAAATCTTTTCTGCAAGCTCCAGTGATTTCAATTCCTCGCGGTTGGCGAAGGCTGTACTTACATTACTTTCTGTATACATATCAGGTAAGGTAAGATTTTCCATATTCTCGTCTGCCAGTCGGATATCTGTGTTTAAGGGGATGCCACAGAGTTGACATAGTACCATTTTCGATAGACTGAGTCCATCTTCTACTTGTGTCAGGGTCATTTCGGCTTCATTTACTTTTACTTTAACACTAAGTTCGTCGGCAGTGGTTGCTACACCTTCTGCAACCATCTTACTTACATCGGAGTCCAGCTTCTGTACTAGTTGTAAGAAACTTTCGGCCAGCTTCTTTTTATTCACGAGGGAAATGACTTGCCAGTAAGCCTGGTCTGTACTCAATATGACATCCTGCATTCCTGTAGCATGTTGCGATTGAGCAAGCTGTTCTGCATATTTGGTAATCTTGTTGTATGCGATGATTTTTCCTCCCATGAAAATGGGCTGGGTCAGTGTAGCTGCTCCGACATACAGATTTCTTGTATCGGTGCGGAATGCGTCAAGAATACTTTGTCCGGCTTGATTGAGTGCTCCTGGTATTTTACCCATCACATTATTCAAAGGGGTAAGGAGAGGAAGGAGTTCAGGATGTTGCATAGCTACCTGTTGCAATTCCTGTCCCAATTGTTGCAGTCCGTTGCCTACGCTTGTACCCATGTTACCGATAACCTGTTTCTGGTCATCGTTTAGTAGCGATATTTCTTTTTGGGTACGCATGTAACTCCCTGTAACATCTATCTTGGGCAGAAAGTTGGTAAATGCTGCTTTCTGCTGATAATGTGCGGCATTTACTTTCTCTTGTGCGATGCGTAGTTCTTTGTTGTTCGAGAGAGCCAATGCACGACAACTGTCCAGGTTTAGGATTCGTTGGGCATAACTGCTCAGAGCCAGCCCGAACAATAAAATGAAACTTAAAACTCTTTTCATTACCGATTCTACTTTAGGTTTTAGTTGCTTATGCAACATTGCAAATGTATCACAATATAAACAATCCACCAAGTAAAAAGGTTGAAAAGGATTATTGCATTAATGCTTTTTTGCTTTTTTAGCTTATTGGCCTGAGTTAATTAATATTTGGTTATTTTAGAGTACTTGGGTTTATGTGCAATGGAATTGAATATGACCCGCGGAGTTTGGTTCATTCCGAAGTTGCGACTGACAGCAGATTGCGTTTCAGGAGTTTCTACGGCTGGAAAACTGCCATTTTCGATGTGATGCAATACGGCAGCCATTAATGCATCTTGTTCAGTGCCTAATTCTCCCAAGTATCCTGATACGTCTTCACTGACGGTATAATCGGATTTTAATCCATCGGTGTAGTAATCGTAGTAGTTTTCTGAATTGCTGATATATGCAGTAGTCAGCCAAAATTCCAGTTTTGAGTATGAAGCATTCGTAAACAAGCTTTGGGCTACATTCTTGCCGAAGGTATTTTCTCCTACTTGAAGCAGTTTGTCACCCAGATACGGACGCAGGCAATTGATAACCAGTTCCGAGGCCGAAGCGGTATTGCTTGTCGTCAGGATATATAGATGTTCGTACGAGGCATTGGAAACTCCTTGCAGTAATGCCGGATCGAATGCATAATTCTCCACTTTATTCAACTTGTCGTTAAAGATCAGGTTGAAGCAGTTTTGTCCCATTGCATTGGATGGAGCAAGTATTGTGCTAAGCAATTGAGCGGTAGAAACATATCCTCCCGGATTGTATCTTAGATCCAGGACAATATCATTGGGAGAAGAGGCCAGTCCTTCTGCAAATTTGCTTTTCAGGTCTGACTCTTCAGAAGTTTCGAAACTATTATACATGATATAGAAAACCTTCTTCCCGTTTGATGTTGTAAAATTCCGTGTCAGATAGACACTGGGTTCTTCAATTATACGTGGCTGAGGCATGGATATCTCTAGCGTATCGGGTGTAGCACTTTCACCTTTTCTGGCTACCTTGTATGTATAAGTCGTCGTCGGTGTTTGGATATATCCAGCATAATTACTGCTGCTGAGCTTGGTTCCGTTAGCCATGCAGATGTGGTCACCTCGCTTCAGTCCTGCTTCGCTTGCCGGTGATTCAGGCTGAACATATAAAATGGTATAATAATAGTCGCCGTCGGTACCACGAACCAATGTACCTTCAATTCCATAAGTAGGATTATTGCTTAGTACGCGTGTCGTTTTTACGGAGTCAATGTGTGAGAAGGTTACTCCGTTTTTTTTATCCTGATCGGATACAACCGACTCCAGAAAGTCGGCAGGCTTATCGAAAAAATCAAGACCGTCTTCAGCAGGAAGGTCTTCGTAGAACAAATAGTTCTGTTGCATGGTTTCATAAATCCATGTCTTGCTTCCAATCAAGGCATAATATTCTCCGGAACGATCTTCTCCACACGACAACATGAATACTGTCGAGAGCATAAGACCTAGTATGAAATAGATCGGTTTTTTTCTCATAAAGGTATTATTCCATTTCAAATGAATTCTGGCCAATCATATTGCCGTCGGCAAATATATAAACATTGTATGTTCCCGAAGGAAGGAACTCTTCTACGTCCCAGTATACAGTAACACTTTGTTCCTCACCGGTATATTCAATATATTTCTTTATTGAATAAGTAATCTGGCGATCTTCATATTGGAATGTTGTATTACCTTTTGATAGAATTTCATTGTTCGGTTTGGCGATGCGTACATAAATCGTCTTGTTACCAGTCTTAGCCGTAATGTTTTTGACGATGGTAAATGATATAGCAATCTTTTTCACGTCTTTTACCTTACGTGCTTTCTTGCCTCGCTTGTTCATCGGAAGTGCAGAGATATTCGTTGCATCAAGCTGTGCAGCCAGCGATACTCTTTCGTTCAAATTCTTTTTCTCTGCCGCGAGCGTGTTGATTTGTGCAGTTGCGGCTGTATACTTGCTTTTCACTTCCTGATTTTCTACCATTAAGGCTGCGTTCAGACGATTGAGTGAGTCTATTTGCATGACATAACTTCTCAATACGGCACGTACCGTCTTCAGCTCTTTCTTAAGACGTATGATTTCTGCTGCATTGCTGCTTTTTACTTGTCGCAGTTCTTCCAGCAAGCGCTGTGTCTTCAACTTTTCACTTTCCAGTTTTTCGCGCAGGGAGTCATTATTTATTTGTACTTGAAGCTCATCGTATTGAGTGGCAAAAGTACTGTATTCGTTTTCCATTTCTTCCTTTTCGACAGCGAATACCTCGGTCATTTCTTTATTTTTGCGAAACTCGTTGAACGCTAAAAATGAAACTCCGGCAACCACAACGATTAAGGCCGCTATAATAATCACTAATTTTTTATTTTTTTCCATGAGAAACAGATTTTGCGGCAAAAATACAACATTTTATGCATACGTATTGTCCTTGAGTATAAAAAAAACATAATCTATGGTTGTTGTATGATGATAGGAGGGGTATCTCCTGTAATCCAGTCATAGAAAGTATATTGAGGGTAAAGAGAAGCATTGTTCTCAATCCAATTATTGAGTATATCCATGACTAATATTCCATTTTGGGTTTTCATGGTCTGTGCATCATAAGTATATATCTCTTTGAGAGTAGCTTGATAGCTACCGTAAACCGTTTTTATGTCATCGTCACAAGATAATCCGCATTCTATTATACAGTTGTTTGCGGAGTAGACAAGTGCGGCATATTTTTTCTTTGACGGATATCCGGCAGTGGTAAAAGCATAGCAATTTTTCATTTCACTCCTAGGTTCCATTGTATAGCAGATGCCTGCTCCAGCCTGAGTATGAAGAAAATTGCATTCACTTGTATAGCAATTCAGTATTTTACCTGAATTACTATAAGAAATTCCACCAACTTTCCCGTTGGGGTGTTGAAAATCAATGTTCTCAGATGAACTGTTTATAATGCATCCTTTGTTGATACCAATCATTCCTCCAGGCTTGTTGTCATTCATTTCTACAAAAGTATTATTGCCCTTGATATGACATCCGATTATAGTGCCGTTATTTCTTCCTGCAAGTATAGCTTCGTATTTGCAAATATGACTTCCGGTGAATGAAGCATTTACTATATTCAAGTCTTTGACAATGCCTGTTGTATCTATGCAAGAAAACAGAGCATATGAATCCATATCTTCTTTTGGGGTGAGATATAAATTGTATAGTGAATGATTCTGTCCGTCCAGGCAGTCCTTAAATCCCATATAATTGGCTTCCTGTGACTCAATGCGTCCGATAGGTTGTAGTCGTTCACATTGTTCGGGAGTGAAGTAAATATCATTGAGCAAGTAATATGTCCAGTTACCATTATTGGAAGTTCCAAATTCATCTAACGTTCTGTTGGAATAAACTTCTCCGTTGATTAAATGGGTAAAAGCAATAAAATCTTCTGCTGTACTTATGCCACATTCGTTATTGGACTTAAGATTATATTTATATTGATATCCCTGTTGGAAAGTTGTTGGTGTGAGCTGCGCTGTATAATTACCTTCAGAAGTTTTTAAGGTAATATTTACCGAGATATTTGATGCGGGTGGGACTATCAGCTTATAAATTCCATTTTCTTGTTTCGTGAATTTTTGTGTATGCAACTTATCTGATGTATATGTCAGTTGTGCATGTCGCCAATCAATATTATTTATTGAAATAGAAGGGGTAAAGCTTATTTGTTCTAAATGAGAATTTAGGCGAGCGTTAACTTGAAAAATAAGTTGTGAGAATATATGATTGAATTGCAGAGTAATAGGACTTTGGTATTTGAAAATGCCAGTACTATACAATATATCTTTTAGACTTCCGTCTTTTTCATAGGGACAAAAGTCTTTTTCTATATATGGGTAATAGGCGGTGATAGTAGCTTCAGATCGTTCTGGATTCCATTGTAGTTCAGTAGGGAAATTCCATCTTTCCTTTTCATAGGTTAGTAATAAATTGTCGGCAGATATTCCTCCTGAACTATAGAATGATATGCAACTTCCATCTGGTAGGTAATTGGACCTGATACCTCTGGCTGTATTGTCCTGAAACGGGACTGATAAATTTCCTACGATGGAAACTGTACTATCTGTAGGAGAAAACAAATATTCTTGAGTGCAACTATTCAAAATGGCCAAAAGGGTAATGGCGATGGACAAATATTTCATGGCGTTCGATTTTATATTTATAATTTACTTTTTATTAAGATTAACGCCAATTTTGAGATTTGTATACCCGAAATCTGAAAAAAAATACGCTGCCGAACCTTCTCAGGCAGGCAGCGCAAGCTACAATACAAAATACAAATACAACTAAACGAGATATATTGTAAAATTAAGAAATAGAAATCACAAACAAAAATTTGGGAACAAAAAAATGTAATTCCTATTCTTATTTTTCTTTATAAATATAAAGTCTATTACACAATACCTTGTGCCATCATGGCATGTGCAACTTTCATAAATCCGGCTATGTTCGCACCTTTCACGTAGTTAATGTAGCCGTCAGGTTCTGTACCGTATTTCACGCATTGTTCGTGAATGTTATGCATAATCTGATGCAGCTTTTCATCCACTTCCTGAGCAGACCAGCTCAAGTGCATTGCGTTCTGGCTCATTTCCAATCCAGAAGTTGCTACACCACCGGCATTGACAGCCTTACCTGGAGCATACATCAGTTTATGTTCGATGAAGGCATCAATAGCTTCAGGTGTACAGCCCATATTCGAAATTTCTCCTACACAGAGTACATGGTTGTCAATCAGATGCTGAGCATCTTCTCCGTTCAATTCGTTCTGTGTAGCGCATGGCAGTGCGATGTCTACTTTGACTTCCCACGGACGACGTCCTTCTACAAATGTAGAATTAGGGAATCTTTCTGCGTAAGGTGCTACGATATCGTTGCCCGAAGCACGTAGTTCAAGCATGTAATCGATCTTTTCTCCACTGATACCCTCCGGATCGTAAATGTATCCGTCAGGACCGGAAATAGTTACGACTTTAGCTCCCAGTTGAGTAGCTTTGGTAGCTGCTCCCCATGCAACATTTCCGAAGCCGGAAATCGCAACAGTCTTTCCTTTTATGTCGATACCTTTCTTGTCGAGCATGTGCTTTACAAAATACAAGCCGCCGAATCCTGTAGCTTCAGGACGGATTAATGAACCGCCGAACTCCAGACCTTTACCGGTAAATGTACCTGTAAATTCATGAGTCAGTTTTTTGTACATGCCAAACATGTATCCAACTTCACGGCCACCTACACCGATATCACCGGCCGGAACATCCATATCAGGACCCAGATGGCGCCACAATTCCAGCATGAAGGCTTGGCAGAAACGCATGACTTCCGCATCGCTCTTTCCGCGCGGAGAGAAGTCGGAACCACCTTTACCACCACCCATAGGCAAAGTAGTAAGGGCATTCTTGAAGGTTTGTTCGAATCCTAAGAATTTCAAGATAGAAAGGTTTACCGATGCGTGGAAACGGATACCACCTTTATACGGGCCAATGGCATTGTTGAATTGAACACGGTAACCTAAGTTTACTTGTACTTTACCTTTATCGTCTACCCAGGGTACGCGGAAAGTAATAATACGGTCAGGCTCTACCAGGCGTTCAATTAACGAAACTTTTTCAAATTCAGGATGTTGGTTGTAGATATCTTCAATGGATAAGAGAACTTCTTTAACTGCTTGCAAATACTCTGATTCACCTGGATGCTTAGCTTCCAAAGATGACATAATTTGATTAATATCCATGATCTTTTTGTTTAAGGTCTGACAAAATGAAATTATTTGTTATTGCAAAGATAGGATTTTACCTAGAATGGCAAAATATTTTGGCTTGTTTTTGCCTCTAAAAAGTGATAAAAAGTTAAAGCGCGGTAATACATTTTTTGTCCGAAAGTAATTTTTCTCTGCCGGTAAGTTGCACAAATCAATAGAAATCCCGTTATTTGTTAAATAAATAAAGCGTAAACCTTGAAGCTATGCTCAGTAAGTTAAAATTAAATCAGCTCTATTTTAAGGATACACAGTTTGTCAACCTGATGACGAAACGAATCTTTAACGTACTTCTTGTTGCCAATCCTTACGATGCTTTCATGCTGGAAGACGACGGACGTATCGATGAAAAGATATTTATCGAATACATGAATCTCAGTCTTCGTTATCCGCCTCGTTTCACACAGGTTTCTACCGAAGAAGATGCCTGGAAGCAGTTGGGAAATACCATGTTCGATCTGGTTATTTGTATGCCGGGATCGGACAACAGCGATACGTTCGATATTGCACGGCAGATTAAAGAGAAGTACCCTCACATTCCGCTGGTGGTACTGACTCCGTTCTCTCATGGTATCAAAGAACGTATGGAGCACGAAGATTTGAGCATTTTCGAGTATGTATTCTGCTGGTTGGGAAACACCGACTTACTGGTATCTATCATCAAGCTGATAGAGGACAAGATGAATCTGGAACACGATATAAAGGAAGTCGGTGTACAGATGATTCTGTTGGTGGAAGATTCCATCCGTTTCTATTCGTCCGTACTGCCCGATTTGTATAAGTTTGTCCTTCGTCAGAGTCAGGAGTTTGCAACCGAAGCTTTGAATGAGCACCAGCGTACGTTGCGTATGCGTGGTCGTCCGAAGATTGTGCTGGCACGTTCGTATGAAGAAGCCATGAATTTATATAATAGGTATCAGCATAACATGCTGGGTATTATATCGGATGCACGTTTTCCACGTGAAGGTCAGATTGATCCGAAGGCAGGCATCCGTTTCCTGACCGAAGTACGTAGCCGTGATCCTTTTATCCCGTTGATCCTTCAGTCGGCAGAGGTTACCAATAAGAACTTTGCAGAGAGTTGTGGGGCACAGTTCATCGATAAGAATTCCAAGAAAATGAATATTGACTTGCGGGAGGCCGTTTCCGAAAATTTCGGTTTTGGCGATTTTATTTTCCGCAATCCCAATACCATGGAGGAAGTAGTCCGGGTACATAATCTGAAGGAGTTGCAAAATGTCATCTTTTCTATTCCGGCAGAATCACTCCTTTATCATATTACCCGAAATCATATTTCACGCTGGTTGTATTCACGTGCTATCTTTCCGGTAGCCGAGTTCCTGAAGCAGATTTCATGGAAAGACTTGCAGGACATCGACGCACATCGTCAGATTATTTTCGAAGCGATTGTGAAATACCGTAAAATGAAGAATCAGGGAGTGGTGGCTGTGTTTGAACGCGACCGTTTCGACCGGTATTCTAATTTCGCTCGTATCGGCGACGGCTCCCTGGGAGGAAAAGGACGTGGACTGGCGTTTATCGACAACATGGTAAAACGGCATGCCGAGTTTGAAGAATTTGAAAATGCCTCCGTTGTTATTCCGAAAACGGTAGTACTTTGTACCGATATCTTCGATGAGTTCATGGATATGAACCAGTTGTATCAGGTTGCGTTAAGCGATGCCGACGATGAGACGATCCTGCGTGCCTTCCTGCGTGCCAAGTTGCCCGACCGGCTGGTTGAGGACTTTTTCGCCTTTTTCGATGTGGTGAAGTCTCCTATAGCCATACGCTCATCCAGTTTGCTGGAAGACTCTCATTATCAGCCGTTCGCTGGTATTTACTCTACTTATATGATACCTTATCTGACAGACAAATATGAAATGCTTCGCATGTTGAGCGATTCAATAAAGGGAGTCTATGCTTCGGTATATTATAAGGATAGTAAGGCGTATATGCAGGCTACCAGCAACGTGATCGATCAGGAAAAGATGGCGGTGATTCTTCAGGAGGTGGTGGGTACACAGTATGGCGACCGTTTTTATCCTTCTATTTCGGGGGTGGCGCGTTCCATCAATTATTATCCCATCAACGACGAACTGGCAGAAGAAGGAACGGTCAGCCTGGCACTGGGACTCGGAAAATATATCGTCGACGGAGGACTGACGTTGAGGGTTTGTCCTTATCATCCGGATAAAGTGCTTCAGACCAGCGAGATGGAGATGGCTTTGCGCGAAACACAGACACGTTTCTATGCGCTCGACCTGAAGAATTTGGGACAGAACTTTTCGCTCGACGACGGCTTTAACTTGTTGAAACTTCCGGTAAAGGAAGCCGAGAACGATGGAGCTTTGACCTACATCGCCTCTACCTACGATCCGTATGATATGGTTATACGCGATGGTATTTATCCGGGAGGCCGTAAGGTCATCACTTTTGCCAATATTCTTCAGCACGATGTTTTTCCGCTGGCACGTATTCTCCAGCTTGCTCAGAAGTACGGACAAGGCGAAATGCGTCGTCCTGTGGAGATAGAGTTTGCTGTAAATCTGGATGCGAAAGAGAAAAAGGGTGTTTTTTATCTGTTGCAGATACGTCCGATGGTGGATATGAAGGCCGATTTGAATGAGGACTTGAATACTATACCCGAAGATCAGCTTCTGCTCAAGAGCGTCAATTCGTTGGGGCAGGGGATTATGGATGATATTCAGGATGTGATTTATGTGAAGACCGACGGATATTCAGCGTCCAATAATCAGTTGATTGCTTATGATATAGAAAAGCTGAACAAGCGTTTCCTCGACGAAGGTAAGCATTACATATTAGTCGGACCGGGACGCTGGGGAAGCAGCGATACATGGTTGGGTATTCCCGTAAAATGGCCGAACATATCGGCGGCCCGCGTCATCGTGGAAGCGGGGCTGACCAATTATCGTGTCGATCCGAGTCAGGGAACACACTTCTTCCAGAACCTGACCTCTTTCGGAGTAGGGTATTTTACGATCAATGCTTACATGAACGACGGCTTGTACAATCAGGAGTTGCTGAATAGTATGCTGGCCGTAGAAGAAACAAAATTCTTGCGGTGGGTTCATTTCGACAAGCCTTTGACTGTCAAGATGAATGGGAAAAAGAAAATAGGTGTGGTTTGCATGGCTTAATCGCACTATATTGCAGAAAAACAGGCAGAAAGATTACACGAAGAAGCCTTTGGCAAATATGTTCTTTGGTCTTTCTGTCTGTTCTTTTTTTGTACTTATCCGTTATTCCTGTATTCCAGCGGACTCATACCGACATAGCGTTTGAAATATTTTCCGAAAAAGGACATATTGGCAAAATTCAGCGAGTCGGAAATTTCCTGAATAGACAATTTTGTTGATTTTAATTGTGATTTTGCATCCATGATGACCATCCGTGAGATGATTTCCATACATGTATTTCCCGTAGCTTGTTTCACAGTTGTACAAAGATGTGTATGAGTGATACCTAATTTTTCTGCATACCAAGATACATTGCGTGTCTTGTTGTAATTTTGCATCACTAGCTGGGTGAAATTCTTACACAATATCTCACTTTTCGAAAGACTGCTTTTATTATCGTTTGCCCGGTTGTTGTACATAGCAGCTATACCCGTATGAATGTCACTATATAAATGAGACGTGATAAGTTTGCGTGTATTTTCATTAAAGAATTCATATAGTTTGATGAGGAAACAAAAGTAATCTTTCAGCAGTGTAGCACCCTCTGGACGAAGAGTGATGAGAGGACGTCCCAAGGGTATGTATAATGTGTTGATGGTAGAAGGGTTTAAATTGGCTTGTTCTATATACTTTGAAGAAAATCCGCCAAAATATAACTCCAGTTCTCCTTTTACACTGTGTATCTGAAGGATGGTTCCCGGCATGATAGATACAAAATCATTTTTCCTTACAGTGATTTTATTCAAATTGACCGAAGCTTCCACTTCTCCTCCCAAACATAGAACAAAAATTTCCGATTTTATCCGGCAGGGAAAATTGGTATATAGGCTGAGTAGTTCCTTGCTGATTCCGGTTCCTACAATCCATTCCTCCGGCAAATCTATCTTGGGTAGTTCTTTTTCCATATGTATTGATTTTTTGCAAAGGTAACGGTTTTTAGAATATAGACGATTATGCTATTCGCGAAAATACTTGTTAAGTTTTGTAAATTAATTATTTAGGTATGTAGGGTGAATCAAATATTAAAAAAAAGAACAAAAATAATAAGATTAGACCTTGTAGAATACACTAAAAGGTAGTTACTTTGCAACCGCTAAAAATAACTTAACTTAATTAATAGATGAAAAAGAATTTGTTTTTATGCTTATTCGCTGCATTATGTACAATGGGTACATTTACTGCTTGTAGCAGCGATGATGAATCGGGTGTAATTACACCTGCAGCAGCTGATGTAACAGGTAACTATAAGGGTAATCTGGATGTGATGGTGGATGCAGCAAATTTGCCCACTGTTGAAAATCAGTTAGTATCAGTAACCAAGGCTGGTGAGTCTACTGTAAGTCTGTCAATATCTGATTTTTCTTTCATGGGTATATCAATTGGTGATATCAATTTGAACGAATGTCAGTTAAGTGGAAGTGGTGATAAATATACTTTCACTGGAACAACAAAAGTTAATGCTGCTATACTAACAGCTGACGTAGATGCTGAAGGTACTTTTGAAGGAGATAAACTGACTATCAATATGGATATAGCTGCTTCTCTGGGTAGCGTAAAACAAACTGTAAAGGTTGTTTATACAGGTACCAAGTTGACTGGTTCTGAAAGCAGTGAAGCTAAGATTCTTTCTTTTGTTTTCGATCAGGAAGTGTCTGCAGCCAATGCAGTCGTATTGGAACAGCCGGTAGTTGATGAAACGGCAAAGACCATTAAGTTTGCTGTAAGTGCTGATGCTACTAGCGATGATTTGTCAAAACTGATGCCGACTATTGAGGTTTCTGAAAAAGCAACTGTAACTCCAGCGAGCGGAGCTGTTCAGGATTTTTCAAACGGTAAGACCGTAACCTATACCGTAACTGCTGAAAATGGTACAAAGGTTACATATACAGCTTCTGTTTATGGTAATGTTACTTCTTATGATTTTGAAAACTGGGTAGCAGGTGTAGAAGATACAGAAGGTCTGACACCCGATATGATTTTTTATAATCCGGATGGATGGTGCTCCAGCAATTCCGGTGCTCAGTTGTTAAAAGCATTCGGTTTGGCTGATAGTTATGTTGTTGAGGCTACAAATGATGCACATTCTGGTGAAAATGCTGTTTCAATTACTTCTATCGATACGAAAGGAAAAGATATGAATATTGTAAAAGTTCCTAAGGTAACAACAGGTTCTTTGTTCTTGGGTTCTTTTATTACGGATATGTCTAGTACACTAAATAGTACAAAGTTTGGTATTCCGTATTCAGCAAAGGCTGTTTCTTTGAAAGGTTGGTATAAGTATACTCCGGGTGCAGAATTTTATGTAGTAAACGAACAACCGTATGCTCAGCATTGCCATGAAGCTGTATTGGATGAAACAAAGACCGATGAATTCATGATTAGTATTGTTGTATATGAAACCGATGAATTTGATACAGAAGGATGGTCTGATTGTCTGACTGGAGATCCTGATTCAGAGAAAAATATCTATACATCTAGTCGTATTGCCGCTATTGCTCAGTTGACAGGTGGCAAGCAGGATGAATGGAAAGAATTTGAGTTGCCTCTTGAATGGAAGAAAGAATATAGCGCTGATAAAAAATATCGTATGGCAATAATCTGTTCTGCAAGTAAGGATGGTGATAAGTTCTGGGGAGCTCCGGGTAGCAAATTGATTGTAGACGACTTTAAATTGATTGCTGAATAAAATATAAGAATTTTATTTTTCGGAGAATGTGAAGGGCAGGCATCGACTATTGTAATTGATGCCTGCCCTTAATTTTTTTCGGTTAGACAATACCCTGAGCCATCATGGCCTTGGCTACCTTCATGAAACCAGCTACGTTCGCACCCTTCACATAGTTGATGTAACCGTCCGGTTCTGTACCGTACTGTACACAAGCTTCGTGAATGTTCTTCATGATGCTCTTCAACTTTTCGTCCACTTCTTCCTGGCTCCAGCTCAACTTGATAGAGTTCTGAGTCATTTCCAGGCCCGATACAGATACACCACCTGCGTTGGCAGCTTTACCCGGAGCGTACAGAATCTTAGCTTCCTGGAATACGCGGATTGCTTCAGGAGTAGATGGCATGTTGGCACCTTCAGAAACTGCGATGACACCGTTGGCAATCAGCGCTCTGGCATCGTCGCCGTTGATTTCATTCTGAGTTGCAGAAGGAAGGGCGATATCAGCCTTTTCATTCCACGGACGTGCGCCTGCCACATATTTGCAGCCGTATTTTTCTGCGTATTCGCGGATACGTCCACGGTACAAGTTCTTCAGTTCCATGATGTAATCCAGCTTTTCGCGGTCGATACCGTCCGGATCATAGATGTAACCGTCAGAATCGGACATGGTTACAACCTTAGCTCCCAACTGAATCAGTTTCTCTACGGTATATTGAGCTACGTTACCCGAACCAGATACCAAACAAGTCTTGCCTTTCAGTTCGATGTTACGTGTTTTCAGCATTTCCAGCAGGAAGTAGATGTTTCCGTAACCTGTTGCTTCCGGACGAATCAGCGAACCACCGAATTCACGTCCTTTTCCGGTCAGTACACCGGTAAATTCGTGAGCCAGCTTCTTGTACATACCGAACATATAGCCCACTTCACGACCTCCTACACCGATATCTCCGGCAGGAACGTCTGTTTCAGGACCGATGTGACGCCACAGTTCCAGCATAAATGCCTGACAGAAACGCATGACTTCCGCATTCGATTTGCCACGCGGAGAAAAGTCAGAACCACCTTTACCGCCACCCATCGGAAGAGTGGTCAGTGAGTTTTTGAATGTCTGCTCGAAAGCAAGGAACTTCAAGATTCCCAAGTTTACTGAACTGTGAAAACGAATACCACCTTTATAAGGGCCGATAGCGTTGTTGTGCTGAACGCGGTAACCCATATTGGTCTGGATATTGCCTTTATCGTCCATCCAGGTTACACGGAACTGATAAACTCTATCTGGAATACACAAACGTTCAATCAGATTTACTTTGTCGAATTCCGGGTGTTTGTTGTATTCTTCTTCAATAGTGCCGAGCACTTCTTCTACTGCCTGATGATATTCAGGTTCATTTGGAAATCTTCTTTTCAGATCTTCCAGTACTTTAGCTGCATTCATAAATTATCTATATTAATTATTGGATTGTTTTGATTTCTTTGTATGTGACAAAAATATAGATAATTTTTTATTTGCGCAACACCTTGATAAATAAAAACAAGAAAAAGCCTTAAAAATGATTGAATTTATAATTTAAATATGCGTAAATAGTTATTATTTGTCATTCCTTAATGATTTGATTACAGGAATAAATACAAGAGCTCCTGAAATAAGAATCATTACGACGAGGGGGCCGTCAATGCGTGGGGCGGAGGTCAGAATCACAAAGCAAAGTGCTGCCCAAAACAGGGTAAGAATGACACATTGGGTTTTGGTAAGTGGTTTTCTCATGGCTTTTAAACAGGTAAGGTTTATCAAATAAAAAAGCTGAAAATAAAGAATAAAGTATCTCTTTGCCAGAGATGTTTCTTCACTCTTTATTTCCAGCTTTTCGTTTATTCAGAAATTAGCATTGTTTCTTTTTCTTGTCTACAATGGCATCGATGCAGGCAATGGCTGTGATATTGACGATGTCACGTACAGAGCTTTCGATGTCTGTAAAGTGAATCGGTTTGTTCAGTCCCATCTGGATTGGGCCGATGACTTCTGTTTCACTCATGCTCTGAATGAGCTGATAAGTGGCATTGGCAGAACTCAGGTTCGGGAATACCAGCGTATTGACTTCTTTGCCTTTCAGACGTGTGAACGGATATTTTTCGTCGCGCAGTGCATTGTTCAAGGCAAATTTAACCTGCATTTCTCCGTCGATGGCCAGTTCCGGATATTCACGGTGCATGTAGCTGATGGCTTCGTGTACCTTTGCCGGACTTCCTTCCGTATCGGAACCGAAGTTGGAGTACGAAAGCATGGCTATCACTGGCTCCTGATTGAAGAAACGTACTGCCTTGACAGACAGTTTGGCGATGTCAATCAGCGTATCGGTATCCGGATGACGGTTGATCAGGGTATCGGCAATGAAATATGTTCCTTTCTTCGAGTTGAGGATGTGCATGGTACCGAAGTAGTTGTATCCCGGCTGTATGCCGATCACTTCCTTGGCCACCTTGATGGTATTCGAGTATTTGGTGTACAGACCGGTTACGAATGCATCAGCTTCACCGGTTTCTACCATCATCATACCGAAGTAGTTGCGTTCGAACATCTTGTCGTTTGCCTCTGCGAAGTTCGCTCCCTCACGGGCACGCTTTTCACACAAGATGCGTGCATAGCGTTCGCGGCGTCCAGCCTCACGGTCGTGACGGAGGTTGACGATTTCAATGCCTTCCAGGTTCAGGTCAAGTTCTTTGGCCAGTTTGGCTATTCTTTCTTCGTTGCCCAGCAAAATCGGGTTACAGATACCTTCTGCCTTGGCTTCTACGGCCGCTTTCAGCATATTGGGGTGAGTACCTTCGGCAAAGACAACGCGCTGAGGGCAGCGGCGGGCTGTTTCGTACAACTGGCGGGTCAGCTTGTTTTCCTGCCCCATCAGTTCACGCAGGTGATTCTTGTATGCGTCCCAGTCGGTAATCTGCTTGCGTGCTACACCCGATTCCATTGCAGCCTTCGCTACCGCCATGGAAACTTCTGTAATCAGTCGGGGATCGACCGGTTTCGGAATGAAATATTCCGGACCGAAAGTCAGGTTGTTTACATGGTATGCCTCATTCACTACATCCGGAACCGGTTTCTTGGCAAGTCCGGCAATGGCGCGTACGGCAGCCAGTTTCATTTCTTCGTTGATAGCTGTGGCACGGGTATCCAGTGCACCGCGGAAGATATACGGGAATCCGATAACGTTATTAATCTGGTTCGGATAGTCGGAACGACCGGTTGACATCAGCACGTCGGGACGTGATGCCATGGCATCTTCATACGAAATTTCCGGAGTAGGATTGGCCAGTGCGAATACAATCGGATGATCGGCCATGCTTCGTACCATGTCCTGAGTCAGTACGTTGCCTCTCGACAAGCCAAGGAATACATCAGCTCCCTTGATGGCTTCTGCCAGTGTATGCACATCCGTACGGTCGGTTGCGAAGAATTTCTTCTGTTCGTTCAGGTCTGTACGCTGTTTGGAGATTACCCCTTTGCTGTCTAGCATGACGATGTTTTCCAGACGGGCACCCAGTGAAACGTATAGCTTGGTACACGATACAGCCGAAGCACCGGCACCGTTTACCACAATCTTCACATCTTCTATCTTCTTTCCTGCTACCTCCAGCGCGTTGAGCAGTCCGGCACTTGAGATGATGGCTGTACCATGCTGGTCGTCGTGCATGACCGGAATGTCGAGCTCCTCTTTCAGACGCTGTTCTATTTTGAAACATTCAGGAGCCTTTATATCTTCCAGGTTGATACCTCCGAAAGTCGGAGCAATGGCTTTTACTGCTTCGATAAACTTATCCGGATCTTTCTCGTTAACTTCAATATCGAATACATCGATACCTGCATAAATCTTAAAGAGCAGTCCTTTACCTTCCATTACAGGCTTTCCACTCATGGCACCTATGTCGCCTAAGCCCAGTACAGCCGTACCGTTCGATATAACGGCAACCAGGTTTCCCTTGGCTGTATAATCGTAAGCTGTATCAGGATTTTTCTGAATTTCGAGACAAGGTTCGGCAACTCCCGGGGAATATGCCAGCGATAAATCTCTCTGCGTTTGATAGGGTTTGGTAGGAACTACCTCTATTTTGCCGGGCTTGCCCTGTGAGTGATAGAGCAAAGCGGCTTCTTTTGTTATTTTGGCCATGTTTTTATAGTTTTTATAGTTTCTCAATAAATGTGTATCGCAAATGTAGGAATAAAATAACAAATGGAAGATTATTTCTTTTAAAAAACTATAAATTGTAGAAAGCCTCGATTTCGTTGGTCGATAATATTTGCCAATTAGTCGGATTAATATGGCTATATGTAATAACTGGCTTGTTTTATGGTTATTGTTAGTTAAACGGTGCTTTTTTTGACCGATTTTTTCACTATATTTGCATGGCTAAAAACTGAACAGGCCGAAAAAGTTTTCTGAAAAGAAGAGGGTTACGAAAAACATTAATTATTATAATATGAATATGAGTGTAAAAAGAAACAGAAGTTTTTCTTCTAGCCGGATTGCCCTTATGGCTTTGGGGGTATCGGTGTTGACTGCTTGTGGCGGGGGCCAGGGCGGTATGAAAATGGGTGATAATGAATTTGCTGTACAGACGGTTACAACAACTTCCAGTAATCAAACCACTCAGTATCCGGCTACTATCAAAGGCTTGCAGGATATCGAGATTCGTCCGCAGGTATCGGGCTTTATTGTGAAATTGTGTGTCGATGAAGGTGCCACAGTTCATAAAGGTCAGGCGCTGTTTCAGATAGACCCGACTCAGTATAAAGCTGCTTACGACCAGGCTAAGGCTGGCGTAGAATCTGCAAAAGCCAATTTGAAAACCGTTGCCGAAACAGAGGCAAACAAGAAAATGCTGCATGAACAGAAAATCATCAGCGACTTCGAATATCAGACTGCTGTCAATAATCTGTTGACTGCCAAGGCTAATCTGGCACAGGCTGAGGCTGCTTATGCGGCTGCAAAGCAGAACTTAGGTTTCTGTACAGTAACCAGTCCGTCGGACGGTGTGATTGGAACTTTCCCGTATCGTGTAGGTGCATTGGTTAGTGCTTCAATCGCAGAGCCGTTGACAACTGTTTCTCAGATTGGTGATATGTATGTGTATTTCTCTATGACAGAAAAACAGTTGCTGGCTCTGACAAAGGCAGGTGGTACCTTGAAAGAACAGTTGGAAAAAATGCCGGCAGTTAAATTGCAGTTGTCGGATGGTACAATGTACGACGCTGAAGGTAAGATTGATGCTGTCAGCGGCGTTATCGACCAGAGCACAGGTTCTGTAAGTATGCGTGCTATTTTCCCGAACAAGCAGAATATCCTGCGCAGTGGTGGTATGGCGAACGTCGTATTCCCTTACGCTATGAATAATGTTATATTGCTTCCTCAGTCGGCTACACAGGAAATTCAGGACAAGAAATTCGTGTATGTCTTGCAGGCCGACAGTACACTGAAACATACCGAAATCCAGGTTTCCAATTTGAACGACGGTAAGAACTATATCGTAACCGGCGGATTGAAAGAAGGCGATAAGGTAGTAGTTGAAGGTGTTCAGACTTTGCAGGATGGACAGAAAATCGTTCCTATTACTGTAGCTCAGAAAGAAGCTAAGTATCAGAAAGCCCTCCAGGATCAGCGCGATGGAAATATCCAGACTGCTTTCAATTGATTTGTGTGAGGTGAACAATTTATTCGTATAATATAATATTATTCAAGGAATAGAATGAAACTAGATAAATTTATTAATCGTCCGGTACTATCAACGGTAATCTCTATCTTGATAGTTATTCTGGGTATTATCGGCCTTGCTACACTGCCGGTAACACAGTATCCGGATATTGCGCCTCCTACCGTATCGGTAAGAGCTACCTATACGGGTGCCAACGCGCAAACAGTATTGAACTCCGTTATTGCACCGCTGGAAGACCAGATCAATGGTGTAGAAAACATGATGTATATCCAGTCTAGTGCGTCGAATAACGGTTCTGCTGATATTAGTGTATATTTCAACCAGGGTACCGACCCTGATATGGCAGCGGTCAACGTACAGAACCGTGTTTCTATGGCACAGGGTCTGTTGCCTGCCGAAGTAACAAAAGTCGGTGTCACTACTCAGAAACGTCAGAACTCTATGTTGCTGATCTTCTCTCTGTACGATGCGGAAGACAAGTATAACATCGAGTTCATTGAAAACTATGCCAAGATCAACTTGATTCCGGAAGTTCAGCGTGTAAAAGGTGTGGGTGATGCCAACGTGATGGGTCAGGATTATTCTATGCGTATCTGGCTGAAGCCGGATGTCATGGCACAGTATAAGCTGGTACCGGGTGATATTTCTAATGCACTGGCTGAACAGAACATCGAAGCAGCTCCGGGACAGTTTGGTGAACGTGGTAACCAGACTTTCCAGTATACTATCCGTTACAAAGGACGTTTGCAGCAGACAGAAGAATTCGAGAACATCGTCATCAAGGCACTGCCTAACGGTGAGGTTCTTCGTCTGGGGGATGTAGCCCGTATCGAACTGGGCCGTCTGGCATATACCTTTAATAATACGGTAAACGGACATAAGGCTGTAACCTGTATCGTATTCCAGATGGCTGGAACCAACGCTACAGAAACCATCAACAACTTGCTGGATGTAATTCATAAAGCAGAAGAAAGCTTGCCGGCAGGTTTGAAAATCAACGTGGCTCAGAATGCCAACGACTTCTTGTACGCCTCTATCCACGAAGTTATCAAGACTTTGATCGAGGCATTTATCCTCGTGTTCATCGTAGTATACGTCTTCTTGCAGGATATGCGTTCTACTTTGATTCCGGCCATCGCTATTCCGGTTGCCTTGATTGCGACATTCTTCGTCCTGAAGCTGATCGGATTTAGTGTGAACTTGCTGACTTTGTCGGCGATGGTGCTTGCCATTGCGATTGTGGTCGATGATGCCATCGTTGTGGTGGAAGGTGTTCATGCAAAACTGGACCAGGGATATAAATCTTCCCGCGAGGCTTCTATCGATGCCATGAGCGAACTGGGTGGTGCATTGGTTTCCATTACACTGGTCATGATGTCCGTGTTTATCCCGGTAAGTTTCATGGGTGGTACGGCAGGTACATTCTACCGTCAGTTCGGTATCACCATGGCGATCTCTATTGCATTCTCCGCATTGAACGCGTTGACCTTGTCGCCTGCGTTGTGTGCCCTCTTCCTGAAACCGCACGATTCAGAACATCAGCCTAAGAAGATGAGCGTGGTCGACCGTTTCCATGCTTCCTTCAACGCCGCATACGACTCTTTGTTGAAGAGCTACAAGAAACGTGTTGTCTTCTTCATTCACAAGAAATGGCTGGCATTGGGAATGGTAGTAGCTTCTATCGTTCTGCTGGTATTCTTCATGAAGATTACTCCGACCGGTATGGTGCCGAACGAAGATACAGGTACCATCATGGGTGCTGTGACATTGCCTCCTGGAACTTCACAGGAACGTGCCATGGAAGTATTGGCCAAGGTAGACAGTCTGGTAGCTGCCGAACCTGCCGTACAGTCACGTACTATTATCTCCGGTTATAGCTTCATCGGTGGTCAGGGACCTTCTTACGGTTCTGTCATCATCAAGCTGAAAGACTGGGAAGAACGTTCACTGATGCAGAATTCCGATATCATTTATGCTACGTTGTTCATGCGTGCGCAGAAAGTCATCAAGGACGCACAGGTATTGTTCTTCGCTCCTCCTATGATTCCGGGTTATTCAGTATCAAGCGATATCGAATTGAATATGCAGGATAAGACCGGTGGTAGCCTGGATCACTTCTTCGAAGTAGTAAACAGCTATACCGCAGCTTTGGAAGCACGTCCGGAAATCAACTCTGCGAAGACTACCTTCAACCCGAGCTTCCCGCAGTATCAGTTGGATATCGATGCGGCAGCTTGTAAGAAAGCAGGTATCAGTCCGAGCGACATCCTTTCTACTATGCAGGGATACTTCGGAGGTCTGTACGCTTCTAACTTCAACCGTTTCGGTAAGATGTACCGTGTAATGATTCAGGCTGAACCTGACGCAACCAAGAACATGGAATCGCTGAACGGAGTAAAGGTTCGTGGAAGCAACGGAGAAATGGCTCCTATCACACAGTTTGTCAGCTTGAAGAAAGTATACGGTCCGGATATCATCAGCCGTTTCAACCTGTATACTTCTATGAAGGTCATGGTTGCTCCGGCATCAGGATATACTTCCGGTCAGGCTTTGCAGGCCATCGCCGAAGTAGCAAAAGAAAATCTTCCTACCGGATTCGGTTATGAACTGGGAGGTATGGCGCGTGAGGAAGCTTCTTCAAGCGGTAGTACTACCGGTATCATTTTCGTGCTCTGTTTCGTATTCGTATACTTGCTGTTGAGTGCCCAGTATGAAAGTTACATCCTTCCGCTTGCCGTACTGTTGTCAGTACCGTTCGGTTTGATGGGGAGCTTCCTCTTCGTCAACGGCTTCGGTGCACTGGGAAGCATTCCGGCATTGAAGATGATCGTAGGATCCATGTCAAACGATATCTACATGCAGATTGCATTGATCATGTTGATGGGTCTGTTGGCAAAGAACGCTATCTTGATTGTAGAGTTCGCCCTCGACCGTCGTAAGCAGGGTATGAGTATTTCGTGGGCAGCCGTGTTAGGTGCTGCTGCTCGTTTGCGACCTATCTTGATGACCTCTCTGGCAATGATCGTCGGTTTGCTTCCGTTGATGTTTGCCTTCGGTGTAGGTGCTCACGGTAACCGTACATTGGGTTCTTCGGCTATCGGTGGTATGTTGATCGGTATGATTTTGCAGATCTTCATTGTCCCCGTATTGTTTGTGATCTTCCAGTGGTTGCAAGAGAAAGTTAAACCGATGGAATGGGATAGCCTCGATGAAAGCGAAGTTGAATCTGAAATTGAACAGTATTCTCCTGCTAGTAAAACTCATAAATGATAAAGACGATAATGAAAAAACAAATATTAGGTGCAATGTGTGTAGCTGCCATGATGAGCAGCTGCCACATTTATAAAGCTTATGATCGTCCGGAATCGATAGATGCTTCAGGCATCTATCGTGATCCGGCCTCGGCGACCGATACGTTGGTCTCGGATACGGCCAACATGGGAAATCTGCCGTGGAAAGAAGTTTTCCGTGATGCCAAACTACAGGCTTTGATTGAAGAAGGGCTGGCCAACAACGTAGACATGCAGGCCGCTATTCTGCGTGTAGAAGAAGCAAAGGTGATGCTGACCGCTGCTCGTCTTTCTTACCTTCCTTCCATCAATCTGGCTCCTCAGGGAACACTGAGCAGTTTCGATAAGTCGAAACCTACACAGACTTACCAGCTTCCGGTTGCCGCAAGCTGGGAAATTGACCTGTTTGGCAAGCTGCTGAACGCGAAACGTGGACAACAGGCTGCTTACCTGCAGAGCAAGTATTCCCGTCAGGCTGTACGTTCTCAGATTATCTGTGGCATAGCCAACACATATTATTCGCTTCTGATGCTCGACCGTCAGGTGGAAATCACTACCGAAACGGCTGCCATCTACAAAGAAAACGTACGTGTAATGAAAGCCATGAAGATAGCCGGTATGACTACCGAAGCTGGAGTTACACAGATGCGTGCTGCCAGTCATCAGGTAGAGGCTTCTCTGCTGGACTTGAAACGTCAGGTACGTGAAACCGAAAATTCACTTGCTGTTCTGCTGGCCAAGGCTCCGCAGACTATCGACCGCAGCACCCTCGATGAACAGGTGATGCCGGAAGAACTGACAGCTGGAGTTCCGATGCAGTTGCTGGAAAATCGTCCGGACGTGAAGATTGCCGAAATGACGCTGGCCAGTGCTTATTATACAACCAATCAGGCACGTTCCGCATTCTATCCGGGACTGAATATCACCGGTACTGCCGGATGGACCAACAGTGCAGGTGTTGCGGTATTGAATCCGGGCAAGTTGATTTTGAATGCGGTTGCTTCGTTGACTCAGCCTATCTTTAACAACGGAAAGCTGGTTGCTAACCTGAAGGTATCGAAGGCAGAAGAAAAGATTGCCCAGATGAATTACCAGCAGACCATTCTGGAAGCCGGAAAAGAAGTTAGCGACGCTTTGTTCTTGTACGATACACAGAACAAGAAGCTGATTGAAGACCGCGGTCAGGTAGACCAGTTGGATAAAGCGGTAACTTATACCAAGTCCTTGTTCCAGAGCGGTGACGCTACTTATCTGGAAATCCTTACTGCACAGCAAAATCTGCTGAGCGCACAGTTGAGCGAAGTATCCGATAACTTCCAGCGTATTCAGGCTGTCATCAACCTGTACAGTGCACTGGGAGGAGGTAGAGAATAATTAACCTTAAATATGAAAGAAACTATGATTAGTCCATTAGCTTACGTTGACCCCTCTGCCAAGATCGGAAAAAACGTTACGGTACATCCGTTTGCCTATATCGACAAAAATGTGGAGATAGGCGACGATAATGTGATTATGCCTTATGCCAGCCTGATGAGCGGTACCCGTATGGGAAACGGCAACACAGTTTATCAGGGTGCGGTAATTGCAGCCGTTCCCCAGGATTTTGCCTATACGGGCGAAGATACGCTGGCTTGCATCGGCAATAACAATGTGATCCGTGAAAATGCGGTCATTATCCGTGGAACACATGCCGGACATGCTACGTCTATAGGCGATGGTAACTTCATCATGACAGGTGTACGTTTGTCGCATGATGTGACAGTGGGTAACCGCTGTATTATAGGAAACGGCTCACAGGTATCAGGAAACTGTATTATCTACGACTGTGCCATCCTTACATCCAACGTACTGATGCAGGGAAACACCCGTCTGGGAAGCTATTCTCTGGTACAGGGTGGCTGCCGCTTTATCAAGGATATTCCTCCTTATATCGTTGCGGCTCACGAACCGATTGCTTTCTACAGCATCAATACCAAGGTGCTCGAGATAGCAGGATTCTCTGAAACCCTGATCAAGCACATTGCCCAGGCATACCGTATCCTGTATAAGGCAAACACTTCACAGCACGATGCCCTGCTTCGTATCAAGGAACAGGTTCCGCCAAGTGAAGAAATCAATCGCATTGTCGAGTTTGTTGAAACATCTAAATTGGGAATCATTCACTAACGATACTTATGGCAGGCGTAAAGAGGAACAAATGCGATCGTGAAGAGCTGAGAAAACGGGTGATAGAAGAAGCGTCCCGGGCTTTTGGCAAATATGGAATCAGAAACGTACACATGGACAATCTGGCATGTGCCCTTTCTATCTCCAAGCGTACTCTTTACGAATTATTCTGCGATAAGGAGCAGCTCTTGCTGGAAGTATTTGTCATGCATCAGCAAGAGATGATTACCTATATAAGTGAGGTTGCTTCCAAGGCCCAAAACGCCTTGGAAGTAATCTTTGCTTTCTACAAGCGGAAGCTCAGCGAGCTGACTGAACTGAATCCGCTTTTCCTGCGCGACTTGCGCAAATACCCCAACGTACTGGCTTACATTCGTGAGCGCCAGAAGCAGAACGATGCAGCGGCATTGGTACATTATCAGAAAGGAGTGGAAGAAGGCATCTTCCGCGACGACATCAATTTCGACATCATCAATCAGGCTATATCCATGCAGTTCGAAATGTTTGTTTACTCCGATATAACCGAGAATTATCCCCTGTCTGAAATATACAGTGAGGTGACTTTTCTGCACATGCGGGGAATTACGACTCCCAAGGGAATGCAGATGGTAGATGCTTTTTTACAGTCTGTAAAAGAAAAGCGCTGAGAATACGCCTCATAATCTTCGAAAAACCGCTATCTTTGCAACTGTTTTGCAAAGATTTGTCGATGAAAAATAAAATAACATTCACTTTTATCTTTACCCTGCTGGTTGTGGCGGGACTGCTGGCTTTGTATTATCTGCCGCCTGTCAATTTGAACGGTACTCCTTTGCGCAAAGTCGATTTGCTGTCCGACCTGCGTCCCGATCCGGTTGTGGAAGAAGTTTCCGATTCCGACTCTATCCCTTTGCCGGTTGTGGCAAAGCCCGTATTTGTAGATACCTGCAAGACCGGCATGACCTGCATTGAAGATTATACCGATTCCCTCGGCCTGGGAATGGGAGCATTTTACGAAGCCCTGGAGAACAGAGCCTCCCTGGGCCGACCGGTACGTATCGCCTATTTCGGCGATTCCTTTATCGAAGGCGATATCCTGACAGCCGACCTGCGGTCTTTGCTTCAGCAGAAGTTCGGAGGTAGGGGAGTAGGCTATGTGCCGGTAACCTCCCGTGTAGCCGGATTCCGTCCGACAATAAAACATACCTTCGAAGGTTGGGAGAGCCATGCCGTAACCGACTCGTCAGGCTTCAAGCGCGCTTTTCAGGATATTTCCAACCATTATTTTATTCCTCGTGCGGGAGCGTCGGTTACTCTGAAGGGCGGGAAAAACTATACAGCCTGTCTGGATACCTGCGAAACGTCCTCCTTCTATTTCTTCTCGCCCGATTCCGTTATCCTGTCTGCCCAGATCAATGGGGGCGAAAGTAAGGAATATATATTCCCCGGCGACAGTACCCGTATGCAAGTGGCACAGGCAGATGGCCGCATCGGTACCATCCGCTGGCGTGTACAGCAGGCAGGAAAGCATACCCGTTGCTTTGCGGCTACCATGGATTCGCACGAAGGAGTGATTCTCGATAACTTCAGTACCCGTGGCAGCAGCGGACAGCAGCTTGCCGGCATTCCGATGTCGGTGCTGAAAGCCTACAACCGCTTGCGTACCTACGACCTGATTGTCCTGCAATACGGACTGAATGTTGCTTCGGAAAAAGTGATGAACTATTCCTATTATACAGTCGAGATGGAGAAAGTCATCGCCCACCTGAAGGAAGCTTTCCCCGAAGCCGCCATTCTGATCGTCAGCATCGGCGACCGTGAGAGCAAGACCGAAACCGGCGAACTGCATACCATGCCCGGTGTGAAGAACCTTATCCGCTACCAGCAGGCACTTGCTGCCAAGACTCATGTAGCCTTCTGGAACATGTTCGAGGCCATGGGAGGCGAGGGCAGTATGGTCGAAATGGTTAACAGCAAGCCCGCCATGGCAAACTACGACTATACACATATCAACTTCCGGGGCGGAAAGCATCTGGCGAACATCCTGTTCGAGGCCTTGATGTACGGCAAGGAACAATACGAGAAACGCAAGGCATACGAAAATTAACGTACGATGAAACTGAAACAACTAGTCTTTTACATAGCCTGCCTGACAGCACTTGTCGCCATGCCCGGATATGCGCAGGATGTCCTTCCTGAGTGTCCGAAACCCGACAAGCACTCATCGCCTGTTTATCCCAGTCACGAGATGAAACAGCTGATGCAGTTTGTATCCGTCGACAGTCCCATGCCTGCTGTATTCCGCAATACGACCGAAAACGAACTGACCGATCCGGCGGGTTCATTGCATCCCTTTTGGGAGAAGTTAGGGGCTCTCGACCGTCCGTTGCGTATCGTGCACATAGGCGATTCACACGTCAGGGGCCATGTCTTTCCTTACGTTATGCGCTGCTGTCTGGAAGACGATTTCGGCTCCAAAGCCGTCGAAAACATCCCCGTCACCTACCAGACATCCGGCATCGCCCGTGAAACCGGTTCCAACGGAGTGGTATATCACATATTGGGGGTAAACGGCGCAACCTGCCAGAGCTTTTCCACACCGGAACATATCCGGCAGATAGCCGACCTGCATCCCGACCTCGTCATCTTGTCGTTCGGAACCAACGAAGCACACGGGCGGCGCTACAACGCCTCCGAGCATACCGCTGCCATAAACTATCTGATAGAGGAGCTGAAAGTCTCCTGTCCCGATGTCGCCTTTCTGATGACCACTCCACCGGGAGCCTATGTGCGGAACGGCAGGAGAGGGAAGATTATCAATCCCCGTACCCCGCTGGTCGTAGAAAACGAACTGAAGTTCGCCCGCGAGCACGGCATTGCCATCTGGGACATGTATGATATTGTCGGCGGCAAGCAGCGTGCCTGCCTGAACTGGAATGCGGCCAACATGTACCAGCGCGATAAGATACATTTTACCCACGAAGGATATACTTTACAAGGATTATTATTACACGAAGCATTTATAAAAGCATACAATCATTATGTGGCAACTAGATTGGACTAAACTGGCAGATATACTTACGTACGACCCCCGTCAGCCGATGATTTTCAGCAGCGGACTGTTCCTGTTCCTCTTTCTGGGGTTCAGCCTGGTATACGTACTTTTGCAGAAACATACTACGGCACGTCTGCTGTTTGTATCCGCCTTTTCCTATTATTTCTATTACAAGAGCAGCGGCATTTATTTTTTCCTGCTGGGAATTGTCACCGTGAGCGACTTCCTGCTGGCTGCACGAATGGACCGTACCGAAACCCTCTGGAAGCGGAAGCTGCTGGTCGTGATAAGTTTGTGTATTAATCTGGGACTGTTGTGCTATTTCAAATACACAAACTTCTTTTACGAAATGCTCTGTCCGCTGTGGAACGGCCATTACGAAGCCTTCGACATCTTCCTGCCGGTCGGCATTTCCTTCTTCACCTTCCAGTCGCTGAGCTATACCCTCGACGTATACCGCCGCGACCTGAAACCGCTCGACAACCTGCTGGACTACATCTTTTATGTATCCTTCTTCCCCCAGCTGGTAGCAGGACCTATTGTGCGTGCCCACGACTTCATCCCTCAGATTCGCCAGCCCCTGTTTGTTTCGAAGGAAATGTTCGGCGAAGGAGTTTTCTTCATCGTAAGCGGTCTGTTCAAGAAAGCCGTTATCTCCGACTATATCAGCATCAACTTTGTAGAACGCATCTTCGACAATCCCAGTCTGTATTCCGGAGTAGAGAACCTTTTCGGCGTATACGGCTACGCCTTGCAGATATACTGCGACTTTTCGGGTTACAGCGACATGGCCATCGGTATCGCCCTGCTGTTGGGCTTCCGTTTCCCCATCAACTTCAACTCCCCCTATAAGTCGGACAGCGTGACCGATTTCTGGCACCGCTGGCATATTTCCTTGTCCACCTGGTTGCGCGATTACCTCTACATTTCGCTGGGTGGCAACCGGAAAGGCAAGATCCGTACCTACATCAACCTGATTCTGACCATGTTGCTGGGTGGACTCTGGCACGGCGCTTCGTGGAATTTCATCGTATGGGGCGGACTGCATGGGGTAGCACTTGCTGTTCACAAGTTCTTCCGCAGCCTGCTTCATCGTCCCAAGACCTACCGCAGTGCCGGGTGGCGACGTTTCTTTGCTGTGATTATCACTTTCCACTTCGTGTGCTTCTGCTGGATCTTCTTCCGCAACACCGAGTTTGCCGGTTCGGTTTCCATGATCCGTCAGATCTTCACCTCGTTCCATCCCGAACTGTTCTCGCAGCTCGTTGCCGGGTACTGGAAAGTATTCGCCCTGATGGCAGTCGGCTACCTGCTTCACTGGTGCCCCGATAGCTGGCAGAATGCTTGCAGCCGCGGCATGACACGCCTGCCGCTGGTCGGTCAGGCACTCATCCTGATAGCCCTCATCTTCTTGGTCATTCAGGTAAAGAGCAGCGACATTCAGCCATTTATCTATTTCCAGTTCTAAAATAAAAGAAAAAAATACCCCTTTTTGCCCTTCACGCCCTTCACATACGGTTCTTCCGGCATGCTCAACGCATCATCGAAACCCGCTGTGTGAAGGGCGTGAATAGTAAATAAGCCTATTGAATCTTTGTATATAGCCTAAATTCCACCGGAAACGTCCCGATGTTTTGGGAAAATTTGTACAAAACATTTTATTTTTTGTACAAATTTTTGGGAAGCCTTATTGATACTTTATTTCTTTCGTCTGCGCGATGTTTATGCCTCTATACGAATAGTTTATATCTTGTTTCCCTCATTTTTCTTTCGAAAAACATATCCTAATGTTATGAAATCTAAATATAAAATCTGAAATCTTTTATTTGCGTAACTTGTTTGTTGAATATAAAATTCAATGAATATGACTAGAATAAAGATTAAGTTACGTTTATCTACAGTTTCAGGCAGGGCTGGGACTGTATATTATCAGATTTCTCGTAAAAAAGAAGTAAGGCAAATAACTACAGACATCCATTTATTGCCGGAGGAATGGGATGCTTCTGCCGGATGTGTTTGTAAATCTGTCTATTCAGGTTATTTCCGTCTTTCTGCAATTCAACACCGTATTGATCGGGAAGTGGAACAGCTCAGGCAAATCATTCGTTCCTTGGAATTGTCCGGAAAAGATTTTAGTGCCCGTACCGTTGTCGAGTATTTTTGTTCTTCGCGGAAAGTAGTATCTGTCCTTTCCTATGGTCAACGTTTGATATCCCGTTTGACAGAAAAAGGAAAATTGGGTACAGCTCGAAATCTGCGGAGCACCCTTTCCAGTTTTACGGAATTTCTTCACGGTAGAGACATAGCCTTTTCTCTGTTCGATGAGGTTGTAATCGGAGAGTACGCAGACTGGCTGGCAAAGCGTGGTATCACCTCCAACTCCTCCTCTTTTTATATGCGCAACTTACGCTCGGTCTATAACCGGGCTGTTCGTGAGGAAGGCATTAAACAGACTTTTCCTTTTCGCTACGTTTATACAGGCATTGACAAAACAGCAAAGCGTTCGGTCGATGAAGAAATAATTATTCGCTTGAAGGAACTGGAGTTGAAAGACATGCCTACTTTGCAGTTTACCCGTGATCTTTTTCTTTTTAGCTACTGTACCCGTGGTATGTCCTTTGTGGATATTGCATATCTTCGTCGCAAAGACATCCGTAACAGCTATATTTGTTATACACGTAAGAAGACAGGCCATTCTTTGTCTGTACGTATTGAATGCGAAGTACAAAAAATTATCAACCGCTATTGGAATGCTACGGCAGGAACCCCTTTCCTTTTCCCGATTTTACATACCGAAGATGAAGAACTGTCGTATAAACAATATCAAACAGGTTTGCGTTATTACAATAAGCAATTGAAAAAACTTGCATCTTTATTGGGAGAAGATATTGTACTGACTTCTTACACTTCCCGTCATACTTGGGCAAGCACGGCACGCAAGCATAATGTACCTGTAGCAGTCATCAGCGATGGAATGGGGCATACTTCCGAAAAAACAACTTTGATTTATCTTTCTTCTATTGATACTTCTGTTATCGATCGTGCGAATGCCGAATTGGTTGCATCGCTAAATAGAAAAAGTAAGTAAGAATGGTCTTTCTCTAAGTAAGAAGCGGTACCAATACTCAAATAGCTGGAAGTAAAGAAGAAAAAAGAGACTTATATCGCTTAATTTTTTATCTTTTTTTTCTTTTTCTGTTCCCTGTGTCGTCTATTATTTACACAACATGATAGTGCTCCTTTGTAAATAATAGAAGTTAATCTTAAATAAATATTAACAGTTGAATTTGTAAATATATGAGAATCAGTTAAATCTAGTTATTTGTCAAAAAGATGAAAAATACCCTCACTATTTATTGCTTAATTCATTTGAAGTCAATATCTTTGCCCCGTCAATAGATACCGCTTCTTACTTAGAAAAGGTATATTATTCAATAAAAACTAGACATTTCTTGTGTAATAAATTGAAACACAATATTTTATATGCGTTTCAAGGAGCCATTGTTATAGGCTTTCAGGAAATAATATTTTAAATTTTGGGGAGGTTATGGCTACTGTAAGCAGTAGTTTGATAGAGAGAGAGGAACCGATGTATTGGTATGCAATGAGTGTTCCTTACAACCGCGTGTTGAAGGTAAAAAAACAGCTGGATGAAAAACAAATCGAATGTTTTGTTCCCATGCGTTACGAGGTACGTACCGTCAGAGGACGGAAGATGCGACTATACGTTCCGGCTGTCAGCAATCTGATCTTTGTACATACAACAGATTCCCGCCTGAAATTGTTCAAGCAAACTACCCCTTTTTTGCAATACCTGATTTATAAGGTAGACGGTGTTTCCCAAAAGATTATCGTATCCGATGATCAGATGGAGCAGTTCATACGGGTATGTCGTACCCACGATGAACACCTGATTTACCTGAAGCCGGAAGAAATCAATCTTGCCAAAGGAACCCGCGTCCGCATTTTAGGTGGTACATTCAACGGGGTAGAAGGTATCTTTGTCAAAGTAAAAGGTAAGCGAAACCGGCGGGTTGTCGTGCTGATAGATCACGTTTCGGCTATTGCCGTATCCGAAGTATCTCCCGACCTGATAGAGATTATTCATTCCTAATTATTTTTAAGATAGATGATTGCATTATTTTTAGCAGGCAGTTTCTTGATAGCCCTGCTGTTGGGCATCGTGATGATCCCCAATATTCTGTTAGTGTCCTACCGAAAACGTTTGTTCGATTTGCCCGATCCCCGCAAGGTACATACTTGTCCGGTACCTCGTCTGGGAGGGATTTCCTTCTTACCGGCCATTGTCATTACTTTTGCGTTGATAATGGGATTCCGTATTCTCCATGGTATACCTGTAGAAAACCTTCCGCTGTCGCGTACCCTGTATGAATTTCTGTTTTATATTGTCGGTGCCATGCTGCTGTATCTGACGGGAGTACAGGACGATTTGATCGGCGTGGGCTATCGCCGGAAGTTCCTGATACAGATACTGGCGGCTTTATTGCTGGTAGGCTGTGGCGATTGGATCCGTTCGCTGGGCGGGCTGTTCGGCATTTACGATCTTCCGGCATGGCTGGGTATTCCGCTGACGGTTTTCCTTGTCGTTTATATCACCAACGCCATCAACCTGATAGACGGTATCGACGGGCTCGCCTCGGGCTTGTGCTGTATTTCTCTTACCATGCTTACCTACATGCATATCTATGTAGGACAATATATCTATGCATTTTTAGCATTGGCTACCTTAGGTATTCTGATACCTTTCTGGTGCTACAATGTATTCGGCAACGCCCAGAAAGGCCATAAACTGTTTATGGGCGATACCGGCAGCCTTACCTTGGGCTATATCCTGAGCTTTCTGGTAATCCATTTGAGCTTTGTGCACTTCGACGAAAATGCTCATACCAACCCGTCGTTGGCAATCGCCCTCAGTACCCTGATTGTTCCTTTGTTCGACGTAGTGCGTGTGGTGCTACATCGTGTGCGGACCGGAAAAAGCCCTTTCCTGCCCGACAAGAACCATTTCCATCACAAGCTGCTGCGTACCGGCATGCGGGTACGCTGGGTGATGGTAACTATATTGGCTATTTCACTCTTCTTTATCGGGCTGACTTTTGTGCTGTTGCCTTACTGCAACGTCACTTATATCCTGATTATCGATGTCGTGCTATGGATTGCGTTGCATCTCTATCTGGACGTGTTGATTGTCCGCAAGCGGAAAGCTAAAGAAGCTGTATCTGTGAATCATTAATCTTAAACTTATAATCAAACATCTTATAAATACCATTACTATGAGATTATCTATCCGCTCTTTGTCGCTGCAGGCGGCATTTTTCCTTTTTGCCGTATGGACAACCTTTTCGTGTTCGGCTCCTTCACAGGTAACGTATTTTCAGGATTTGCGTCCCGGTGAAAGTGAACAAAAAGTCGTGGCGGCTACTGAAATCAAGGTTCGTCCGGGTGATAAACTGTCTATCATTGTAAACAGTCGTGACCCTCAGTTAACACAGTTGTTCAATCTGCCTTATGTAGGGCAGCAGATAGGACAGGGAGCTGTAACTGCTAATAATACAACTAATAGTAGTCAAGGGGTTTCCGGTTATACTGTCGATGAAGAAGGTATGATTGATTTTCCGGTATTGGGTAAGATTGAGATAGCCGGTAAGAACCGCGAAGAAATTGCCGCCTTTATCAAGGGTGAGCTGCTTGCCAAGAATCTGGTAAAAGATCCGGTGGTAACCGTAGAATACATGAATCTCTGCATTTCCGTTTTGGGGGAAGTTACTAAACCCGGTCGTTACAGTATCGATCGGGACAAAGTGACGGTACTCGATGCCATCAGTATGGCGGGGGATCTGACCATTTACGGCAAGCGTGAAAAAGTATTGGTACTTCGTGAAGAAGAAGGAGTACAGCATGTATATGGCATCAATCTCTGTTCGGCAGAGCATTTGTATACATCTCCGGTATATTATCTGCGTCAGAACGACGTAGTGTATGTAGAACCGAACAATGTCCGTGCCCGTCAGGCGACGGTAAATGGTAACAACGTACGTTCAACGTCGTTCTGGATTTCACTCGCTTCGCTGTTGACCACAATTGCTGTACTTGTCTTTAAGTAATAATTGAAATTTAATAAATTGTAATTTATGTCCGAAACTCAACAACATACCCGTCCGGCTGCCAAAGCGGACGATTTTATCCGTATTCAGGATTTGTATTACCTCTGCCTTGCTCGGTGGAAGTGGTTCGTTTTATCTTTGGTGGTTTGTTTAGGCATTGCCGCAATCTATTTGTTGAAAACCCCACCAGTTTATACCCGTACGGCTTCTTTGTTGATTAAGGAAGAGTCGAAAGGGCAATCCCTTTCCGGTGATGTGGGAGCTTCGTTTTCCGATTTGGGCCTTTTCCAGTCCAATACCAATGTAAACAACGAACTGATTTCTCTGCAATCACCTGCCGTGATGTATGATGTGGTAAAGCGTCTACATCTGGAAGTGGATTATGCTACCGAAGGAAGTTTTTATCCGCAGGTCCGTTACGGACAAAACCTGCCCTTGACAGTTAGTTTTGCCGGTTTGGGCGATAACGAAACAGCCGCATTGACGGTAGAGGCTGTTCGTCCAAAAGGAATCAAGCTGACTTCGTTTGTACATAACGGAGAAAAGGTAGATGGAGAAGTGGTTGGAACCTTGAACGACAGTCTGGTTACTCCAATAGGAAAGGTGGTTATCCGTCCGGCTGCCGCTTATGTGGACTGGCAAAAAAGTTCAGAACCACTGACCGTTTCCCGTTCAGGATTAAATTCGGCTGTCAGTAGATATGCCGCAGGTTTGAGTGTCGCCTTGAATGATGAAAAAGCCACTATTATCGATTTGAGTTTCCGTGATGTCTGTATCCAGCGTGCGGAAGATATTTTGAATACCCTTATTGCGGTATATAATGAAAACTGGATTAAAGATAAAAACCAGATTGCGGTCAGTACCTCCATGTTTATCAACGACCGTTTGGGTGTAATTGAAGGTGAATTGGGACATGTAGATGAAAACATTTCCACCTTCAAGAGCGAGAACCTGTTACCCGATGTGCAGGCGGCTTCCCAGCTTTATATGACGGAGCGCAGCCAGGCACAGTCACAGATTCTAACCTTGAATACCCAGCTTTCCATGGCACGTTACATTCGTAACTATCTGACCGCCGCTTCCAGTCGTAACCAGTTACTGCCTGCTAATTCCGGTCTGGAAAGTGCAAATATCGAAAATCAGATTTCCGAATACAATACTTTGCAACTTCAGCGTAACAATTTGGTGGCAAACAGTAGTGAACAGAACCCCTTGGTAGTGGATATGGACGAATCGTTACGCTCCATGCGTCGGAGTATTGTATCCTCTGTGGATAATCTGATTACGACCTTGAATACCCAAATTCGTAGTCTGGAAAAGAGCGACCAGCGGGCAACGGAACGTATTGCGGCCAATCCTTCGCAAGCCAAATACCTGTTGTCGGTAGAACGCCAGCAGAAAGTAAAGGAATCCCTTTACCTTTTCCTGCTCCAGAAGCGTGAGGAAAATGAACTCTCACAAGCCTTTACCGCTTACAACACCCGTGTCATTACTCCGCCGACTGGGTCTATGATACCAACAGCACCAGTGAAGAAAAATATTCTGTTGGTTGGTTTTGCTTTAGGGCTTTTGATTCCAATCGTGATTGTCTTCTTACAGGAAACCTTGAATACCCGCGTACGTGGCAAAAAAGATTTGGAGAACCTTTCCATTCCTTTTGTAGGAGAAATCCCTTTGTATGGCAAAGTCCGTCGTTCCGGTCTGTTCCATAAAAAAGTGACTCCACTTACCGAAACTAGGGTGGTGGTAAAAGAAGGCAGTCGTGATGTAGTGAACGAAGCCTTCCGTGTATTGCGTACCAATTTGGAGTTTGTATCTGGTGAAAACGGAAAGGGACAGGTTATCCTGATGACTTCCTTCAATCCAGGCAGCGGTAAAACCTTCCTGACCGTTAATATCGCCGCTACGCTTGCTATTAAAGGAAAACGCGTATTGGTTATCGACGGTGACTTGCGTCGCGGTTCTACTTCGGTCTATGTCGGTTCACCTCACCACGGATTGAGTAATTATTTGGCGGGTAAAGTAGAGCATATCGAAGACGTAATCGTACCGGCATCTGAAACCGTCCGTTTCGATGTGTTACCGATAGGTACCATTCCTCCCAATCCTACGGAGTTGTTGGCCGGTGAACGTTTGCAAGCATTGCTTGCCGACTTCCGTACCCGTTACGACTATATCCTGATAGACTGTCCGCCAATTGAGCTGGTTGCCGATACCCATATCATCGAGAAGTATGCCGACCGGACCATCTTTGTGGTACGTGCCGGACTGTTGGAACGTAGCATGCTGCCTGAACTGGAAACTCTTTATACCGAACATAAGTTCAAGAACATGGCGGTACTGCTGAACGGTACCGAAGGCAATGGTTCTTACCGTTACGGCTATCGTTATGGTTATCATTACGGTTACGGTTCCAATTATTATTACGGAAACGAAAAGCAAAAGCAATGAGCTGGTGGTGGCCTTTTCTGCGAAAACAGACGCTGGCAGAAAGCGGAATCCTGCGGGGAATGACCGACTATCATTCCCATCTGCTTCCCGGTGTGGACGACGGCGTACAGACCGCTGATGAATCTCTGGAAATTTTGCGACTGTATGAACAGTTAGGAATCCGTGAAGTCTGGTTCACCCCCCACATCATGGAAGATATTCCTAATACCACGGCTGGATTACGCAGCCGCTTCGAGCAGTTTAAAAAGTGCTATACCGGAAACCTCCGTCTGCATCTGGCAGCCGAGTATATGCTCGATAACCTGTTTAAGGAACGGCTTGCCCATCGTGATTTGCTGCCGATAGGGGAGGAAGGTAATCACTTGCTGGTAGAAACTTCCTATTTCAATCCGCCGATGGATTTATATGGTATGATGGAAAAAATCAAGTCTGCCGGATTCATTCCCGTACTGGCGCATCCGGAACGCTATACCTATATGGGAGAAAAAGATTATCATCGGCTGAAGGAGGTAGGAGTTGTGTTTCAGTGTAATCTGTCTTCTTTTGTAGGCGCATACGGTGTCCCTGTTAAAAAAAAGGTTGAAGAACTGTATGCAAAAGCTATGATAAATCTGTATGGTACAGATACTCATACTTTGTCATCATTCAATCGGATTATTTCTTTTCGAACATTTTATCTAAAAATAAATGGACTGCCTTAAAAATCTGATACTTATATATGAAGTATATTGATACACAAAATAGAAATAAAGATAGTATATAGCATTATAGTGATGATGAAAATTAATATTAACAGTCCTATCAGGAAAAATATTGTAGCTAATCTTTTTGGAATAGGGGTCAATCTTCTAAATCAGATTGTATTAGTGCCGTTTTATATTATTTATTGGGGAAATGACCTATACAGCGATTGGATAGTAATATCTGCGTTAACGGCATTTTTTGGAATGTCAGATATTGGTTTAAATTCTGTCATTCAAAATCGCTTTTCGATAAAATATGCCCAAAATGAAATTCAAGAATGTAATTCATTACTAACTAACAATTTTTTTGTTGTCTGCATTATTGGGACTATTTGTTTGTTGTTGGGTATTGGATACGTTTCTATATTTGATATTTCACAAAACATAGGTCTAACTACATTGTCTCGATCAGAAGGTAGTATAATTTTTTTAATGCTTCTATGTCAGGTATTTATCCAGATGTTTAGTAGTATAGAAAATGCTATATATCGTGCAAAACATAAAGCTAATATAGCAGTTTATTATGATCAAATAGCCAAATTATTAATTGTATTGATAACTTTTATTTGTTTATTGTTGGGTGTGTCACTTGCAGTGATGAGTATTTTAATATGCGTACCTAATCTCTTGTTATTTTTTGTTAAGCATATAAATGCTCGTAAATTGTATAATTTTAGCTTTAGTGTAAAATTGTTAGACTGGTCTTTACTTCGTGAGATAATACGACCTTCAGTAATGTTTCTGTCATTCCCATTAGCAAATGCAATTATATTACAGGGATTTACTCTTGTTATTAATAAATATTTTAATGCTGATTCAGTTGTTTTGTATAATACAACTCGAACAATGTGTAATTTCATCAAAAGCTTTTTAAATACAATATTTTTTTCAGTTTGGCCTGAGTTTTCCATCGCCTATGGAAAAAATGATAAAAGAAAGATGAACGATTTAGTACGTAAGGCTGTAAAATCTTCTATAAGTATTGCATTATTGATATGCGTAGGATTATTATTATTTGGACCATTTATATATAAAATATGGACACAAGATCATGTTGCATTTAGCTATGCACTTATGATATCATTTGTAGTTGAATTGATGTGTAATGTGCTTTGGAATATAAAAAGTGTAGCTTTAGTTTCGACAAATAACCATACTCAATTAGGGTTGCTTTTCGTAGGGGGCGCTATACTTTCTTTAATAACTGCAATACCAGTAGCAAGCACATTACATTCTATGCCAGCGATTACGTATTCATTGTTGATGATGGACATACCATTGATTATATATGTTAATCATAAGGTTAATCAATTGTTAACAAATTTAAATTGACTAGATATGAAATTTATCATAGCACACCCCGGACAACAACATTCGTTTAGAACAGCAACAGCATTGAAACGAACAGGATTGCTGTATAAATATTTGACTACGGTTTATGATCGTGTAGGATCATTAACTTCAAGGATTTTACCGTTTTTGTCAGGTAACGACTTAAAAAAAGCAAAACGTAGAAAGTGTGATGCGCTTGAAGATAATGAGGTTGTTCAGTTTTATGAATTACCAGCTTTAATTACGATTTTTCTTGCACATTTTCCATGGTTAAGTAATATTAAAAACTGGTGGAATTTGTACGTAGCGAAGAAATTTAACATAAAAGTTATAGAATATACCATAAAGAATCATGTAGATGGAATTATTGTATACGATGGCACAGCTAAACGTAATTTAGATATACTTTCAAAAAAAGTTCCTAATATTATTACAATAATGGATGTATCGATTGCTGTCAGACCATGGATGCGCTATGTGTATGAGCAAGATATGGAAAAATTTAATCATAATGATTTTTATAAGGAGGATCCAATGCTGTGGAATGATCGGATAATGCATGATATTGAGAGTGATTTATCACATTGTCGATATTTTTTAGCGGCATCATCGATTGTAAAGAAAAGTCTTATCTTCTGTGGAGTAAAATCAGAGCAAATAAAAATATTACCTTATGGTGTAGATGTGGAGCTATTTACTCCAATAGAACATACTTATAAAACAGATAAACTTACATTGATTTTTGTTGGACAACTTAACAGACGTAAAGGGCTGCATCATTTACTTTATTGTGCAAGAGAATTAAGTGATAAAATAAATATCATTTTAGTAGGTGGCATTAACCCTACATTTGATTTATATAAAGAATATAAAGATGATAAAAATATTTCTTTTACAGGCTTTATAGACCGTGATAGATTAAAAGAACACTATGCTCATGCCGATGTTTTTGTATTACCGTCGCTGTCAGAAGGTATGTCCCTCGCAGGACTTGAAGCCATGGCTTTCGGAATGCCTATTCTGTGTTCTGATCATTCAGGTATTAACGACTTGGTAGAGGATGGAATTAATGGGTATGTGTTTCAAACGGGCAATCTTGAAGATTTAAAAAGTAAGATTTATTGGTTTATCGAAAATAAAAGTAAATGTTATTCTATGGGTAAACGTTCGAGAGAGATTGCACTAGAACATACATGGGAGCGCTATTATGATGATTTTGCAAAGATTCTTAATGAAATAGTAAAATGATGAAGAAAATCATATTATGTGGGCACACTGGTAGCCATAATCGAGGATGTGAAGCAATAATTAAATCAACTGCGGACTTATTCTCTTCATGGGGTGTTGAAACAGTATTGGCAACTCATGATTTGCCATACGATCAGCGATTAGGTATTTCAGAATTTTCTAAAATTGTGGAATATGCAGAGTTTCGTAATCATCCTGTTAGGCGTGTTACATCATTGTTTTTAGACAAAATACTGAAAGTTCAGTATATGGCTAATTATTTGCGTCAAATGGATATTTGGAAGGTAGCGCACGGGAATATAGTTCTTAATGTTGGTGGTGATACATATTGTTATGATGTAATGCCTAAGATTAGCATAAACTTGAATAAATATTGTACTAAGCACAATATTCCATGTATATTGTGGGGGTGTTCAGTTGAAAAAGAAAAGATGAACAATCCGGAAATTCTTGCAGATTTGCAGCGATATACGTTTATAGCTCCACGTGAGTCGCTTACATACCAGAATCTCGTTCAGGCTGGAATCTCTGAAGATAAGTTACTTTTGATGGCAGATCCGGCTTTTACTCTTGTGCCCACATCCTGTAAACTACCAGAAAATTTTGTTCCGAAAAATACGGTAGGCATTAACCTTAGTCCTTTAGTAATAGGATGGTCGAATAATGATGAATTAGTATGGAATAATTATTGTAACACTATTGACTACATTATTAATGAAACAGATATGAATATTTGCTTGATACCTCATGTATTCCGTACTGAAAGTGATTACGATATGGTACCTCACCTTAAATTATATGAAAAATACAAAAATACAGGCAGATTGGCTATTATAAACAATACTTTGTTAAATTGTAGACAAATAAAATATATCATCTCGCAGTGTCGTTTTCTTATCACGGCACGTACACATGCTTCGATTGCTGCTTACTCAAGCATTATTCCTACATTGGTGCTTGGATATAGCATAAAATCAATTGGCATTGCAGTTGATCTCTTTGGAACAAGTGAGAATTATGTAGTCTCAACGGATAAGCTTATAACAAATTTTCAACTAAGAAGTGCCTTTTGTTATATTACAAGTCATGAACAGGATATTATTTCTACCTTAAGAGAAAGGATACCTATCATGCAACAGCGAGTGAATAACTCTTGCTCATGGATAATAAGTAAATGCAAGTAAAATGATTAATATCGAATCTTTGGAAAATTGTTGTGGTTGTGCTGCTTGTGTGAATGTTTGTCCCAAACAGTGCATTATTATGAGGCCTGACAAGAAAGGTTTCTTTTATCCACAGATTGATACCGACTTATGTATCCATTGCAATTTGTGTGAAAAAGTTTGCCCAATAATCAATAGAACTGATTCTATCCGTCCTATTATGGTGGAAGCTATGAAAAGCAAATCGGTGAAAGATGTAAAGTTTTCATCTAGTGGAGCTATTTGTTACGAACTCTCACGCTATTTTATCAATAACGGAGGTGTAGTGTATGGGGCGGCTTGGACTGAAAACCTTACTGTAAGGCATATCAGAGTTACAGATAATGCTGTTTTAGAAAAAATTAGAGGTAGCAAATATCTGCAAAGCGAAATTGGAGATATTCTCAAGACAGTGAAGGCAGATTTAGTTGATAAAAAGAATGTGTTGTTCATAGGTACACCGTGCCAAGTGGCAGGAATGAAACGCTATTTGCGGAAAGAATATAGAAATTTGACTACAATAGATTTTGTATGTCATGGTGTACCATCACAAGTTATATTTAATCGAATAATAACAGACTTAGAGAAACGTAATGGAAGCAGAGTGCAAGAAGTTAATTTTCGTAGCAAAAAGAAAAGTTGGCGTGAGTTCGGTACGGATTTTAAATTGCAGAATGGCATAAATATATATATAAGAAACTCTAAATCAGTTTTTTATCGTGGGTTTATGTCGAATTTGTACCTCCGAGATTGCTGTTATAAATGTCCATTCACGGATAACAGGAATTATTCTGATATTACTGTGGCAGATTTATGGGGAGTAGAGTTTGTTCGTCCGGAAATAGATGATAATACAGGAATAAATTTAGTTTTAGTTCGTTCACAACAGGGGCGAGAATTATTTGATAATTGTTCTGTCTTGTTTAATCGATTTGGATATGATTATCAAGATGCATTAAAGTATAACCCTGCTATAGAAATACCTCCTAAGTGCCATCCTTTTTCTATTTGGTATTGGAAGTATCTAATAAAACTGCCTGTACGATATGGAATATTGTTGGCGTTGTTAAGTGGTAGAATTTTAGGTTATTTGAAAAAGAAAAATGATGAATAACTTAAGTGTAATATTTGATTTTAAAGCACTTATATCACTTATTGTCATCTTTGGAATAATAGGTGTAGTTCTTATTTCTAATTTTAGAAATAAAGACGTTCGGTATGTATTCAGTCCGTCTACATTTGTTTGTCTTGTGTTCCTATATTATGCTGTTATAGGTCCTTTTTATACAATTTTCACTGGAGATACGACTTATAGGCTAACAGATATGTCACCCTATTATTCAATTTCATGGGTTGGGGTTGCAACGTTATTAATAGGCTTTTATGTAACATGGAAAGCAAATTGGAAGCCTATAATTACATCACGATATCTTTATTCAGATAACGCTGTTATAAAATCAGCTACTATAGTTTTCCTCATAGGTTTCACTATGTATATAGCATGGATGGGAAATAATATAAAAATCTTAATATATGGATATAATGAACGGAATGAATTTCATAATGAAGGTACATTTGTAATGTATCTGATGCAAGGCTTGGGTCTAATGATTTTGCCTCTTTGTTGTTATTTCCGAACTAAACTATTAACAAAGAGACGTATGATATGGTTTTATTTGATGTTAATACTCATTGTATGGATTTATTTAAGTTCTGGGTTCCGTTTCCGTCTTGTTTTGCTCATTATTAATTTAGCTACAATATATTATATAACTAGAATGATCCGTCCCAATTTGCTTGTATGGTCAGTTTTGGCTATTGCGTTCATCTTGTTTATGGGAATTATGGAATACAGTAGAACCTATGAAAAAGGGCTCAATTTACAGCGTGTAGAAGGTAAAGGTACAGAAGAATTGTTTGAAGGAGGGACTAATGAAGCTCGTATCTTTATGGCAAGTGGAGCGGTAATGAGTCAAGTTCAGAGTAAGGGTGATTATGCTTATATTGATCCTATAATGAATGGGATTTTGATGCCATTACCATATGCTATTTTCCCACAAAAAAGAGCTTTTTTAGGTTATATGTCAGGTCGTGTAGATTCTGTATTCGGACGTTATGGAACAGGAGTTGCTGTTATGGAATATGCAGAAGCATTTGTGGCATTTGGGTGGATTGGTGTATTTTTATTGGGAGCATTTACAGGATATTTGTCAAAGCGTATTTGGAATTATTTTATAACGAGTGATGGTGAATTGCTACCATTATTAAGCCTAGCTGCATATAATGGCTTTCTCTATGTTTACATTTCGAGGGGCTATTTTGCACAGATTCTAACGACCAGCTTCTTTTATGTGATAATACCATTGTTCTTGTTTCACTATCTAGCTAAACACTATACAATAAAAGAAAATTTTTTGAAATGAAAGAATACGATTTCTTATTTTTACAGAATGCTCCAGCATTTTATAAAATTAATTTATTTAATGCTTTATCTAATGACTATCGCATAGGAGTTATCTTTTTAGGGGAAAGTGATCAGGTTGTGATGAGTAGGATTTCTATGAAATGGAAGTTTGATGCCTACTACTTACACAAAAATAACTTAGATAATAGAAGTGATATTATCGATATATTGAGTAATGTGTGGAAGATATGGAAATTGATATGTTCCGTTAAGTATCGTTATATTATTTACGGAGGATGGACAAATACTGAATTTATTATCATGATGTTTCTTACATCACGGAGGAGAAACTGTGTTATTTCTGAGTCGAGTATATACGAAAGTGTGACAACAGGAGTAAGGGGCTTCTTAAAGAAATTGTTATTAAACAGGAGCTCCCATGCCTTTGTTTCAGGTATTCCACATAAAGCTTTATTATCAAAACTTAAATATCGTGGGGAAATTCATATAACAGGTGGCGTGGGACTTGCAATACGTAATTATAAGCCGGAGCCAAATGTAATATTTCATGAACAACGTTCTCTCCGATATGTTTATACTGGAAGAATAATTGAACTTAAGAATATAGAGTTGTTAATAAGAGCTTTCAATGAGAATGGCAAGCCTTTAACAATAATTGGAACAGGTAGTAAAGAGGCAGAATATAAAGCGCTGGCTAAATCGAATATAACTTTTCTTGGATTTATAGACAATAATAAACTTAAAGATATTTATGTCAATTGTGATTGTTTTATACTTCCTTCATCTTCTGAGGTATGGGGACTTGTTGTAGAAGAAGCTTTATACAACGGTTTGCCAGTAATTGTAAGCGATATGGTAGGATGCAATGTTGATATGGTAAAAAATTACAGATCAGGAGTTGTCTTCAATCACCAATCGATTGATAGTTTACAAGATGCTATAGACCAAATGGAGCGGAATTACCGTTATTATAAGAATAATGTTATGGATATTGATTGGAAAAAACGGGATAGAAAACAAATAGAGGCATTTACTAATATTTTGTAAACATGAATATTCTTTTTTATCTAACTCGTTATCCTGGAGTGGGTGGTATAGAAACTGTAACATCACAAATCATAAAGGCTCTTACCTTAAAATGTTGTTATACTATAGATGTTATCTCTCATTGTCAACAGGAACAAAGGGGGAAAATATATGCTCGTAATATTTATCCTATGCCTAACAATAAACAATGGATGGCACAAGAGAATATCATATATGCTTGTGACGTAGTGAAAAATGGTCATTACAATGTTATCATATATCAAGATAGTTATGCTCCTACCGAAAAGATTGTGTGTTATTTGAGCAAAATGTATAATATTCCCTTGATAGTTTTTGAACATAACACTCCATTGTTTATTTATAAAAAACGTGATTTATCATCGTGGTTAGTACCGAAAGGTTTACTGAGACGATTGTTACACATATATCTGCTAAAAAAAGAGATTAAAAGAAAGAAAATGTTACTTAATCACTCCTCTCACTATGTGTTACTTTCGGAGGCATATATCCCTGAATTTTGCACACTTATAGGTTTTAAGAATGATGGAAAAGTGACATATATCAATAATCCAGTAATGTTGACACCGATTCGTGTTGACCAATTAAAGGGAAAAGAGAATATATTACTTTATGTAGGAAGATTAGTCGCAGAAAAAGGAGTAGATAAGATGCTTTATATGTGGGCTAAGGTTTCAAAAGAATTGCCTGCCGATTGGCAATTTGTAATTGTTGGTGATGGTCCGGAACGTACCAGATTGAAAAGGTTATCTTCTACTTTAAAACTTAGAAATATTCGTTTTGAAGGTTTTCAAGATCCTATACTCTACTATGAACGTGCAAAATTATTTATTATGATGTCGAAATATGAAGGTTGGGGATTAACTCTTTGCGAAGCTATGTCACAAGGTATTGTTCCTATTGTATTAAACTCATTTTCGGCTGCACAAGATATTATCAAAGATGGGATTAATGGCTTTCTTGTACCTGACGAACAAGTTGGTTGTCAGCGCTTGTTGCAACTGATACATAATTCACAACAATTGGCTGATATGAGCATTCAGGCAGTAGAGTATACTAAGAAATATAGTATTGAAAATATAATTTCTCAATGGATTTATCTCTTAAATAGTTGCAAATGAAATCGTTATTTCTTACATCTTATGGCTCACGACTTGGGGGGGGGCTGTATTCTACTATGACTTGTTATAGTCAAGCTATACAAGATAAAGGAGTTGAGCCTGTCGTTATCTCCTTTGTTGATGAATTTTGGGAGCAAGATAAGATTGCATATGGTAATGTTCGCACTGTCAATTATCACAGATGTGGTATCCCAGGAATGAAGCAATTGGGATTTTCGACCGATATTCATCGCATCGTTCGAAAAGAAAAAGCTGATATCATACACCAACAAGGTATATGGATGTATTATTCTTATGCCACATTAATTGAAAAGCGGAAAAACCCACAATGTAAAGTGATTATAGAGCCTCATGGTATGCTTGATCCATGGGCTGTACATAACTCGGAGTGGAAAAAGAGAATTGTTGGTCATTTGTTTGAGTATAGTAACCTTCGTTCAGCAGATTGCATTCATGCATTATGTGAATCAGAATACGAAAGTATTCGAAAATTTGGATTAAAAAATCCTGTGGCTATAATTCCGAATGGTGTCACTTTACCATTAAATCCGAAGTATAAACGAAACCAAGAAAAAAAAACTTTGATTTATATTGGTCGTATACATCCTAAAAAAGGTCTTAAGGAGATGATTTTAGGATTGGCTATGGTAAAAGTTCAGAATCCAATATTACTTGAATCTTGGGAGATACATATTGCGGGATGGGACCAGAATGGTCATCTTAATGAATTAAGGCATATTGTTGATACTTATAAACTGACGAATGTGGTTAAGTTTATTGGACCTTTGTATGGAGATGCAAAGGAAAGAGCTTTGTGTCAAGCAAATGCTTTTATTCTTCCATCGTTTAGTGAGGGTTTACCTATGTCTGTATTGGAAGCATGGGCTTATGAATTACCTGTAGTGATAACAGAGTATTGTAATATTCCTAAAGGATTTGAACATAATTGTGCAATTAAAATTGAACCTACTCCCAATGATATTTGTGAAAAGCTTATAATATTATTTCAACGATCAAATGAAGACTTAGTTGAAATGGGTAAACGAGGAAGAAAGTTTGTTACGCAATCTTTTACTTGGGAAATTATAGCTCAACAAACATTAGATTTATATAAATTTTTATTAGGGAAAGGTTCTAAACCATCATTTGTATATGAAGGCTGATTTGTTACATTACGACAATTCATGGTATAACCCAGGTAGTAGTGTGATGAAACGGATACTATGGTATTTTGTTAATGTTATGGTGATGAAGAATGCTTGGTTGCCAGTGTCTGGGTTGAAAGTCTGTATCTTACGTGCGTTCGGTGCTAAAATAGGTACAGGGGTAAATATTAAACCTTGTGTTAATGTAAAATATCCTTGGAATTTGTCGATAGGTGATTATACTTGGATCGGAGAGAATGTTTGGATTGATAATTTGGTACAAGTAACTATTGGTTCAAATGTTTGTGTCAGCCAGGGGGCAATGTTGCTTTGCGGTAATCATAATTATAAAAAATCGACTTTTGATCTAATGGTTGGAAAGATTGTGTTGGAAGATGGATGCTGGGTAGGTGCTCAGTCTGTTGTTTGTCCAGGTGTAACTCTGCATAGTCATGCTGTGCTGGGCGTAGCATCAATTGCTAACAAGAATCTGGATGCATATACGGTTTATCAAGGTAATCCGGCACAAATGGTACGTAAAAGGATTATAGTTAAATAATAATTATTACGAATGAAAATAACAATCATTACGGCTACCTATAATAGTGGTGGAACTCTTCGTGATACAATGGAGAGTGTCTTGAGCCAAACATATCAGGATATAGAATATCTGATAGTAGATGGTGCATCGAAAGATAATACTTTAGATATCGTGAAAAAATACGAACCTCAGTTTGAAGGGAAAATGAGGTATGTCAGTGAACCTGACAAGGGTTTGTATGATGCGATGAACAAGGGGATGCGGATGGCTACGGGCGACGTAATAGGTATCTTAAACTCGGATGATTTTTATACGAGCAAAGAGGTGCTGCAACGGGTAGCTGATGTGTTTCAGAAAGAAAATGTAGATGCGGTATACGGGGATGTGCATTATGTACAGCCGGAAGATTTGTCGCACTGCGTACGTTATTATTCATCGAAGCCTTTCCGGCGGTGGATGATGCGATTAGGATTTATGCCGGCTCATCCGTCTTTTTACTGTAAGAGAGAGGTGTACCGTAAATATGGAACCTTTAATACGAGCTACAAGGTCGCGGCAGATTTTGAAAACTTGCTGCGACTGATTTTTGTAAACCGGATACGTACGTACTACATTCCAATGGATTTTGTGACGATGCGTACCGGAGGGGCTTCGTCTTCCGGCTTAAGCAGTCACAAACAGATTATGCGTGATCATTTGCGTGCTTTGCGGGAGAATGGCATTTATTCGAATATATTCTTATTAGGAATAAGATATATTTATAAAATAGGTGAGGTTTTGAAAAGCCGGATGGGCTGATGGCTGTAGCTTAGCTTTCTGTCTTTAGTCAGAAAGGTCAAAGCACAGCCACTGTCCGGTGATTTACGTGATGATGAGTGTATATTGATTAATAGATTTATATAAAATAAGGTGGGTGAGATCCTTAGAAGCCAGATAGGCTGACGGCTGTGCTTTGCTTCCTGCCGGCGGGCGGGAAGAGCAAAGTGCAGCTACTGTCCGGTGATAGATGCTGTTGAGTACATTGTTAAGTAATGAGTTGGACATATAGCTATAACTTGGGTAAGGTTTTGAGAAGCCAGATAGGCTTATGGCTGTTGTTTTGCTTCCTACTTTCGGATATGGAGGGCAAAGCGCAGCCTGCTGTCCGGTCTGGTGAGGTAGATGTCTTCATGGGGGTAGACCTCAACTATCGTGATATTTTTTTGAGTAAGCCTTATGAGTTGCTGGTGAACCTGACACCGGGAGTGAAATGGAACATGGGGCGTCAGTGGCAGGTGGCAGCACAGGTATTGCTGCCGGTGTACAACGATTATGGGGACTACTATAAACGGGTACGTCTGAACATGGCGGTGCTGTCGAAGGAGTGGTATATTGGCAAGAAGCTCTTTCTGAAAGGAAGTGGAGGATTGTTCAGCTACGAGCGCTATGGACTGGATGCAAAGCTCTTTTATACCGTAAATAGCTGGCTGGCACTGGAAGTACAGGCGGGATGGACGGGTTTCTGTTCGATGGCTACGGGATGGCGGGCAAGTACGCCTGCCAGATGGACGGCGCTGGCAGGGGCTGATGTGTATCTGAACCGCTGGAATACGCAGTTGCAGGTGCGGGGTGGACGTTTCGTTTATGAGGATTATGGTATAGTAGCAGAGGGGATGCGGCACTTCACGCATTGCAGCGTGGGACTGTATGCACAATATAGCAATGAGGGTGGACGTAACGGAGGATTTAAGGTGGTAATGATGATTCCGCCGTATAAGCGCAGACACCGGAAGGTGAATTTCCGGCCTGCTTCGAATTTCCGGCTGACGTATAACATTCAGGCGGATAGGTATGCCAACAAGATGTATAATACGGATCCGGAAGAAAACGAACGGGAAGGTTGGTTCGACCGCGACCGGCTTCAATGGGGTAGCAATACCATGAAACCGGACTTTGAAGATAAGGAGGTGAACCGATGAAGAGGATATTTTTAAGTGGGCTTATCGGGGTATTGCTTCTGACAAATTTCTCAGGGATACGGGCACAGGAATATACGGGTATCACGGGCATGATGCATGTGCCTACGGCTGAAATGGCTCCGGCGGGTACAGCCCGTGTAGGAGCTTTTTTCTTGAACGGAAAATTTACACCGGATAAGCTGGCGTATAAGGGGGAGAAGTATAATACGTATAATCATTTTCTGGCTATTGCACCTTTTTCGTGGGTGGAGTTGTCGTATGTCTGTACACTGCTGAAGAATGCGAAAAATAAGGATGGAGCACAGAAAGTGGGATATTATAATAAAGATCGTTTTTTCTGTATCAAACTTCGTCCATTGAAGGAGGGAAAATACTGGCCGGCACTGGCTGTCGGAACACAGGATCCTACCCGGACGGTGGAAGACAAAAGTGGGGATTATGCTTACTTTAATAATTTTTATGTGGCAGCCAGCAAGCATCTGAACTGGAAAGGACATGAGCTGGGGGTACACCTGACATACCGTTACTACCGTTCGGATTTTAATGCG